>TARA_R110002110_G_scaffold415612_7_pt1 | contig 227486 bp, 211 predicted proteins | sample TARA_R110002110 | Tara Oceans TARA_R110002110 (sample SAMEA4397330) | marine metagenome | biome: Polar Biome; feature: [SRF] surface water layer (ENVO:00010504); material: water (ENVO:00002006), including particulate matter (ENVO:01000060) such as... | depth 5 m | reverse complement strand
GTGTTCAAGGTCTTCGACACGGACGCCGCAGCCGGCGTGCGCTTTACTGCACACACCGCTTTCGACGATCCGAACACGCCGCCCGACGCGGCGATCCGCGAGAGCATCGAGATGCGCGCGCTGGTGTTTTATTGATCCCCACGGGGGTGCCTAGCAGAGAAGTGTCGAGGCGTTCCGGCCATTAAAAATCAAGCAGGCGCAACGATCAGGCTGAAACATCCCCCCCGCCCTGGCGGCATCGCCTCTGCGACTATTTCAATAATTTTGGCGTTATTCTTTCTCGGGCGCGATTCACAACAGACCCAAGCTGCCTTGGTGAACTCAGGTTCGATCAGCTAACATTCAGAATGCTCTATTTCACGTTATGGAATGAGGCGCAGAACGAGATTCGCGCAATTTATAATGGTAAATCCGCATTCATTCCCGGTGCGCAGATTGAGGATATTCAAACCTCAAGCGAGAACGAAATAGGCGAACTTAAGGAGCTCATTGATCACGAGCACGACCATCAAAAGATTTTTCGACACTCGAAGGCCGGCAGAGCGCTGATCGCTCACAGATTTGTGGCGCGTTTTCGATTCCTCGTATTGCAGGACACGATGTTTCTGCGGCGCCATTACATCGCGCGCACGCTTTTTTACCTATACGCTTACGGGGTTCATGAGCAGCTAGTGGACGCAGAAAATAACAGCATAGACACAAAAAAATTAATTAAACATGCCGACGAATTAACACACAGATCATGGGAACATTATGGTTTGTTCAACAAATATAGTATTTCTCTGTATTTATATTCTATAGTTGGAATATTATACAACAAAAGCTACTCCATACCTGTGCATCGCGCCAAAGCTGATGATAGCCTGCGTCAGGATTGGGTTGTTTCCAACGTCCCCGGGGTGCCCAAGGATATCCTTGGAGTTCGGATAGAGGAATCAAGAGGCAGGAGATATGCCCGGAAATTTCTCGATCAGCTTAGGCTGGAGAAGCTTCTTCCCCGCGCGAAACGAAATAATTGCGACACGGATTGGCGGTGGTTATGGGAAAAAATTCGCACTGAACGGGTTGTCTGCTATCAGGAACTAAAACGTATGAAGGATGCTGAGGAATCCGCGCCACGTCCGATCAAAGTGGATTTCGATGCGTATGTTTCACAAATCGTGCGTTTCGCCGAATCCTGGGTGCTCGGTCTTAATTCGTCTGATGCACTAACCGTTTTTCAGTCGATCGATCAAATCAGGGGGAAATTTGATTTAAACCGCGCAAAATGCCGCAAGCCTGCGCCGTTCATTCAAGGCACGAGAGGCGGGACGCTCCTCAACTTCTTCTATCTCCATGGCAACTAATCTCTACCTGACAAAAATCTATATGTCGGAAGACATATCGGAATACACGTTAGACCGGCTGTCGAAAGCAAACAGCATCACGCTGATTAATATCTCGGGCATCGAGGTGCTTTTGGATGACGACGATAAGTCGGTTCGGAGCCTGCAGAAGCAGCTGGGATTTTTGCTTGGCCGTCTCTTTCGGGATGGAAAGGACGCATTGATTTTCCGCGATGAGGATCTAGAAAAATGCGACCCGGAGGCGGTTGACACGCTGAATACGATAATGGGGGGCCTGGTGAGGGTGCCGGACACGCGCGGTTATGTCGTTGTGTTCAATCTCAACACCGGAACTGCGCGGGGCGGTCTCAGACCCGGAATTGTTCCGCTCGATTTCAGCAATTGCCACACTATCGACGAGGCGGTGCATCGCGTCGCCACGGGCATCGACAAAGCGACGGATCAGGCCACCCCAGGCCAGCCGAGCCATATGATGAAATATCCAGAAACCATGTGGCAGCCTAAAGCTTTCGTGAATTTGTTTAGGACGATAGGCAAGCTTCTGCCGTCAGGGTCCTAATTTTCTCGACCAATGTGACTCGGGATTCAAAATCCTTGGCGCGCCCGGGAAGATTCGAACTCCCAACCTCCTGATCCGTAGTTATATGCTCTCATAGCCTCAGGCACGCAGAAACCCAATGAGATGATAATATCTATTGAGTAGCAAATACTTACGAGACATATAGATAGACAGAAATATCTTGAAATAGCCCCAGACAGTCCCCTTATTGGTGCACAAATGGTGCACGAGTAAGGAGACCATCAGCTTGCGGGCCAAAATCACCAAGAGAAGCGTCGACCGACTCACAGTCGACGCAACGATCTCAGACACAGAGATTCGCGGCTTCATTGCGCGCGGTCTTCCATCTGGAAAGATCCAATACAGCATCAGATACACCGACAAGCTTTCCGGCAAACGTCGCTGGAAAACACTTGGCATGCATGGCGAGATCACAGCGGACCAGGCCCGAACGCTTGCGTTGAAGCATGTGGGCGCAGTTGCAGACGGAAAGGATCCTGTTGAAGAAGCGCGCCAAGAAAGGGCTAAGCGCGATAACCAGCGGACGGTCTCGAGTGTCCTTGATGATCACATCGAAAAGTATGTGAAGGTCAAACGCCTTCGTAGCGAAACAGAAATCGTCCGCGTTTTCGAAAAGTACGTGAAGCCCAGGATCGGTGACATGGCTATCGAGGACGTACGGCGCTCTACGATTGCTCATTTAATCGACGAAGTGGTCAATGAGCACGGACCGATCATGGCTGATCGCGTGCGCGCGCATCTTAGTAAGTGCTTCAATTGGTACGAAACGCGAACGGATGAGTTCGTCTCTCCAATTGTTCGTGGAATGGCCGTAACACGATCTACAGAACGTGCGCGAACACGCACGCTGAATCCTGAAGAGATCGAAACTTTGTGGCGTGCTTCTAATGCGTTGTCTGATCGAAGTGGGGCGCTTGTGAAGATGCTGCTGCTGACCGGTCAACGTATCGGCGAAGTCGGAAAGATGCGGTGGGACGAAGTCTCCAACGCTGTGTGGAAAATACCTGCGGACAAGTACAAAACAGGCAGGGAGCACGTGGTTCCGTTGACCCCGGCCACATGCGAACTCCTCGATAACCTGCCAATGTCAGGGGACTATGTCTTCGGCCGAAAAGGCAAGACACCCTACTCAGGCTTCTCCAAGCTCAAAAAACAGCTCGACCGAGAGATCGCAAGCCTTTGGGCCGATGACCATGACGCACCCATGCCGCATTGGGTCTTTCATGACCTTCGTCGGACAGCGCGCAGCTTTATGGCCGCAGAAGGAGTGCCTGGAGAGCATGCAGAACGCGTTCTGGGGCACGTCATCAATGGTGTCGAGGGTGTCTACAATCGCCACGGCTACGACTTGGAAAAACAAGCAGCGCTCGAAGCCTTGGCCAAAAGCATTGATCAGATTAGCCGCTCAACATTCGACAACGTAATCACGCTCGGCGAAACGGCCTCGACTTAGATCCATGACAGAACACTCAATCATGACAGATCGTGATCGTCGCGAAGTGGAACGCATGGCGAGGAGATACGGCAGCACCCAAGTATGCAAAATAGCCGCAGAAACTCCTCTCGATGTCTCCCGAGGACGTAAACCATTCTGGTCTAATCCAATCGTGGAGCTCCTCCTCAGTATAACTGTCACAAGCGTGAAGTACTCTTACGAGACCCAGGCGACAGAGGAAATCAATGGCCCAGAGATCGAGGCCAAAATCTTCAAAAAGTGGGCCGCAGACATCCGAGAGAATGAGTTAATGCAGGGGGGAATTTTCCAGGCTGTTCTGCAGGACAATCCTGATTTTCTTGAAGCCCTCAGTTCCATTGGAGCTCAGTCTGATACCACGGTTCAACGTAGAATCGGTCGGTGGAAAAAAGAGAACGACCGCTCCTAAACACTGCAACTAATTCCCGGGAATTGTTGGCAGTGCAACTTCCCGACCATCGAGGTACCCCTTGGGATGACGAGTTCATTCAGAGGCCATCTCAGTGGAAGAACTATTCGACACATCCGAAACCGCCCAACGCCTCCGCGTAACACGCGCGGCGCTCGCGAAATGGCGAGTGGCCGGCGACGGGCCGACATTCCTGCGATGCGGACGAAAAATTCTTTACCGCGCCAGTGACATCGAGACCTGGCTGGCCTCGCGCGAATACGCGAGCACCAGCGCTTACCCAGAAGCGAGCTTGAGCCGGTGACACACGTCAGGGTCCTGCTTACACCTCACATGCCTTCGCCGCCCTCGATGGCGGACTGCACAGCGGACGCGTCCAATCGGCGCGGCTAAGACTGCAGGGCAGCCCGATAGGAGCCCGGTCCCACTCCTATCAATGGTCTTTCGGGACAAGTGACGGGTTGAAACAGACCCAACTCGCTCTTTGTCGCTGACCTTGGCTTAGAGCGGGTGCCGTTGAGGGGGGCTAAAGCCCCGGTCGATACGGTGGTGACGGGCGAGACCGCAAAACCTGCGTCCGTTCCGAAAGGAACTAGCCACTAAGGTCAGGTGCCGACGCGACGGACAGGCTCCGACGCTGCATGCACATTCGGTCCCCTCCGGGGGGCCGAACTGTACCTTAGCTCTGAACCCACCAACGCTACATTAAGGTAACAGGGGACAGAGGGGCCACGGGAGAACAGAGGGGCCACGGGAGGACAACATGGCCAAAGCTCAAGTGCCACGCATCTATGAATGTTCGGCACGATTTGGCCACCAATATCAGATTTAGAGAAATCTGACAGACCACATGGTGCCATCTAAACCTTGCTGCGACCTTGGGGTGACGGGGTGGCCACCAATAGAACGTAATATTTCAGAACATAGAGTAGTAACGAACTGACCATATCGACAAACAGCAACCACCGTTTGACGTCAGTCGTTGCTCAGATCTATTTCGATGTTCATGGACTGTACCAAGAACACCCAACACTGTTTGACCAAGAGCGGACAAGAAACGTTCACGAACCCATTTATCTAAAGCGATCTGCTACTTCCACCCAAACAATAGGGCCGCCCAATTCAATGCGGGACTATGACCACCGTCAATTCAGATTAATCCACTCAATAAAGTCCTGATGTTGATCGTAAACAGTTTTGATCGCCTCCTTGAGAGGCGATTGTTTAGAGGAAAAATTGAGAACCAGCGTGTCCATAGCTCGGGTCAAAGGAATCATAGTCCATTGCGCCGCAAATGCGGCAGCCAGGTCTTCTTGTGTATCGAATAGTCCGCCCAACTCTGACGGCGCATTAAGCCACTGTTGGTACTTGTAGTCGTAGAAATCATCAAAGGCGTAATTGATAACTGTCCAACCCTCGAGGCCACGGCAGGATTCATACTGCACGATGCGAAGCGCATCACGGTCGTTTGGATACACTTCCCTGACATCGACGGCTGTTGCATCCCACACTAGGCCGCCACCAGTCCGGATAGTGTTTCCCGGCACCGAATGGGTGTTTTCGCCATCGCGGACCACTAAAGAAGGCGGAACACATGCCAGAAGATCAACTGGATAGTTTCCGAGCTCTGCCGCTTCAGATTTCAGCCTTTCATATATTTCCGTGTTGTAGGCCATGTCTCCTTCAACGATCAGTACGCGACCACCGTTTGCGTCAGGATTCGGCTCAAGGTCCCAGTTCTGAAGGTTGAGCTTCTCAGCACAATCGGCCACGAAATGCGCAAGATTGGCCTTCATGCGGAGACACCTTCTGAGACGCCTCGGACGGAATTTTTCACGGGTTAGGCCTGCACCCCAATCTGCCACAGAGCTGCGCACATATTGATCGACGCCATCTGCTACGACGATCCTCTCCGGGGGATACACAGCGCGAAGAATGTCAATTTCGTTGGATGGCCAGTCCTGACCCTCGTCAACAAAGATAACGTCCCAAGCAAAGGTGTCAGCATGCTCTTCAATGAGCTCTGCTAGGTCTTTTTCGGAGACAGCGCCGTTCTGAAGATAGTCGAGAAGCACCTCTTTGTGCTTCTCGTAGTTTTCCAGAAAGGCGTCGTCGCTGCCGATAATCCCAAGTTCACGCATCAAACGCCCGATAAAGGCATGCACGGTTTCTACGCTGATCCCGCCATTCTCTAATTCCCTAGGCACACCGAGTAACGCCATCGTCCGGCGCATATCGGCGACAAGCGCCTTATTATAGGTGAGCACGAGCGAGCGCATGGCGCTATTGTCATAGGCTCTGTAGGCCATCTGGAGCAGGATAACGGTCTTCCCGACGCCTCCGCGGCCTCGGATAACGATTTGCCTCTCTCCGAGATCATCCAACCACTCCTCTGGGAGAGCTGCCTTGACGATCCGGTCCATGCGACCGCGATCAATTGGTGTCGGTTCAATAGTCTTAAGAACCTTCGCGTCTGGTGCAAGGATCGCGCCGAACTTCTCCTCGGGACCAAAGCTGATGGTGACGTATCGATCTCTCGCCAAAGGCTGCGAAATCTGCCCAACGATATTCAGTATTCTCTCGAAGCTCGCATCAATCCCGAAGCAATTGTGCGGTCTATCGGGCAAGTCGGATTCACGCAATCCGGTAAAAAAGATCATATCCTGGATATAAGGGCCCGAGAATCCCGCTCTCTGTAGGTAGGTCTTAAGTTCAAATACCTGCTTGAACGCTTTCTCGGTTACGCACTCCCAACCTCTCGGGTATTTAACCGAGGCAACCTTGTCCTCGAATTTGACGCCTGTCGCGTCATGGGATTTGACTTCTATGGCTAGGGCAAAGTTCCGCACAGATGCAGCCCGTGGGACAAACGGTTCACCGTTTTTAGGGTAAAATTTGAACTCGACGTCGAATGACCGTGGCTCCAAGAACTGTCCGACAACAAAGACGTCGATATCTTCATACTGCTGTCCATAGAGTTTGAGACTTACATATATCTTCACGTAGTCGTCCGGATGCTGGCTCAGATCGGGCCAGACAGCCAAGAGTTGCCTACGTAGATGCAGAGCCGCCTCGTACTCCCGACCCTCATTTGCGCCGACGAGCTCGATCATGGGTTGTCACCAGCCCATGCTCCAACCTTCGATAATGAGAGTTCCAGGAAGATCATCGATACTCTCACAACTGCAATTGCTGAAGGACCTTCCGACTAACGGCCGGAAGATTCCCGCGCACTTCGAGTTCATTCTCCACAATGACCCGGTACTCAGCGCTATTTTCTCGCAATTCAGCTACGCGGTCGTCTGCCGGATGACCGGTCGCAAGCGGGCCCGACAGGGCAATCACGAACTTCTTGTCCCCTATTTCCACAAGAATCGGAACGCTCAGACTCTTTCCCGAACCATAGAAAACCGTGGCGTCGGCAGAGTAGATGACACTGTTTTCACAACGGCGCTGCAGGTCATTCAGCAATAATTCTGTAGAGTTCTTAATCCTTTGCTCGTCAAAGCCTGAGTGTTGTCCGGAGAGAAGATACTCAAGGAGTTCGACACCGACGTGCCTGTCGAGAAACCGATGTTCGAGTTTGTTCTTGAAACTCCGAAGGCAACGATAACAGGAGGCGTCGCAGTCCTCCGGGCAATTCTTCAGCAAGTGGAGCGCGCGCTGGAACAATTCGAGGCCCCTGTTGGCAATCTGGGGTGCAAACCCCGCGCCTCCGGGCAAAGTGTCGTAGAGGAACACTTCTACTTCCTTGCCCGATTTACCGCCCACCGTCAGTGCGGGACGAAACTCAGCCATCAGTTCTCCCGGCTCGACCTCAAGCAGTTGGCATGCCGCTTTTGCCAGCGCCTCACTGACAGTTCGCAAAGCGACATGTGTCGAATAATGAACAGGCTTGAGATCAATGGGTTTTTCAACTCGCATCGAAAAAAGCGCTATATCAGTAATGAAGTCCGTGCCCAGAACAACATGTCGGGATGGACTCATCCCGTCGCATATCTGTTTGTCATCGGCATCCGGATAGGGTTTCCGGTGCGGGCCAGCAAGGATAGGTGTCGGCGTCGAACTGGCCTCGATACGCCCGCACTTGACGCAATAGGTATAGCCTTCGTCTTGAGGGCCGGAGTTTGATACGAGGAGACGCTCGCGGCTGCTTAGGCCACGGATGCGTTCATTGGCCGGCAACCAAGCCGAGCCATCGTCAGGCGTGCCCATTGTAAGTTTTGCACGTGTGGCATAGCTCGTTTCTGGTATTTCGTCCGGCGAAGTAACTTCATCTTCGAAGACAGGGTGCGCGAAACCGGGCGGGCGCAGCCAATAACGCGCCGGACCAAACGTTCCACTTTCTCCGCAAGACTTACAGTCAGTAGTTTCCTTGCGAACGACTTCGCCCTGTTCGAAAGTTTCGGCATACCCGCATTCTGAGCACTCCATATAGAGCCGCCGTGATTGCCAGGCTTCAAACTGATCATCTTTCATGACCGAGTAGATTGCGCCGGACGTGTAGCACTTCCCCGATATCCAGACCTGTTTTCCGGGAGCATATTGCGAGAGTGCAATGGGAAGGCCCTGGGAGGGCGCAAATTTCATGATATGGCGGTATGGGGAGGAGCGGTCCTTATCGAAAACATGAAATGTCGCTACATCTGTAGGGAACGCATAGCGTGGTAGTTTCCCGCTATACAGGAGTCTGTCGAGCAACTTAGTGGGCTGCGAACTTTGTTGAGGAAGTTCTTCCCCTTCTTCGGGCGCCTCTTCATCTCCGCTATCGTTGTCTTGCTCGCCTTCATCATCACCATGATCTGATACGTCCGACGCAATGGCTTCGTCTATTGCCTCAAGGCAGTCATCTAGGAACTCATTAAGCAGTTCATCCTTGGCATTCTCGGCGAGTTCTGACGGCAACCAGGAGCCAATACGCTCCCTCAAACGCTCTTCATTGTCCGCCAACCAGACTGCGAAATCGTTACGGTTTAGGACCGATTCAGCTAGGCGGAAAGCTGAGACGCTTCCAAGGACCGAGAACAGATCGGGTTGCTGATCAGGATCTACGGTCGGAAGCCGGTCCTGATGGTAGTTCTGAAGCAAAAAGGCGCGGATATGGCGACGCGCAATCTCAGGATTGTCGAGCGCTAGCTTCGGGTCGATGACCTTTCCTCGGATCATCTCTTCTGGTCTGGAAAAATAGTGCTCATCGTGGCTATCGGCGCTGCCGAAAGCGATCACCGTAGCAACAGCATTACCACGGCGGCCCGCGCGGCCTGCTCGTTGCTGGTAGTTGGCACGACCAGGCGGCATGTTCCGAAGTGCCACCCCCGACAGAGCGCCGAGGTCGATACCAACCTCCATTGTGGTCGTACTTGAGAGAATATCTACGGCAGCTGATCGTGAGCCCGACCCAGGAATCGCGATATCGATGTCCTGAAAAAGCAACTCGTTCTCTTCCGCTTTGGAGAACACATCCTCGTTCTGCGGCGCATTCAGTTGCGCAGTGTGTTCTGCAGCTATGAGCGCCATGGGCTGCCGGGGTGGGTCTGCAAGCGCTTCGGTTACGGGTTTTCGATAAAAGCCTTTGCGTGCTTGGAAGACCGTGTCGGTATCAGGATCGAGTTTATTGACACTAGTGCTCCCACAGTCGAGGCAAACACCAAGTCCTGGAATAGGCCGGTGCACAGATTTGCAACTCGTGCAGTGAACCCAGTCTCCATCGAGTTGGAGAGATAGCTCGCTTCCGTTGAGGTAGCGATTGCCCCCGGCATTCGAACTCGTGAATTTTGACAGCAGGACCGGATGCCACTTATCCCAGAATAATTTTCGGGCCTCTTTGTCTGTAATGACTTTGTTTACTGCTTTGATTTTCGCCTTCGGGCTTCTGGATCGGATTCTATATCCTTCAGAGGCGCTTCCATTGATCCACGTTCCAGGCGAATGTGAAGGGGCAAAACCGGTCCAGCAGCGCATCCAGAAACGCGCCAGAGCGAATTTTGCCTCATCGTCTTCTGCAATCCCGAGTATCGAAGGAAGACTAGTGATGTCGCTACTATTACCGTCACGCTCACGCAGAGATGCAAGCGCAAGCGGCTCCATGCCATAGAACCTATCGGAAAGCGTTGTAAGCATGCTGCTCAGCAACGCCTTGGGTGGTTTCTTATCTCGCAAACTCATCAAGAGTTGGAGGAGCTTCATTGGATCTTCATGGTCTTTGGCACGAATAGCCTTATCGACCATTTCCTCAGCCTCAATGAAATTCTCGTTGGAATGAAGCTCCGGACGCAGACGCACGTTCAGTTCGTTCGAAGCAATCAAGACACCAAGGAATAAATCATTGAGGTTCAGAAACGCCTTTAAAGTCTCCTGATCCTGAAGCCACTTGAAGCCGGCGATAATGAGTGGGCGAAGCGAGTCACGTTCCGAAAACATCTGCACGTTAGGCGCTAGGCGCGCAGCGACTTGCCGGGAGTCCGAAAAGGCGAGAACCTTTCTGCCGCGCAACGGGGCAAAAGCGGTCGCTTCTTGGGGGCCGGGCGGCTGAATTTGGATTTGCCGAGTCAGCAAGGCCTGAAACGGCTGGTCGCCTTTGGTTTGATGATCTTGTACGTAGCTGCGTCCGAAACGGGCGGCCTTCCCGCAGACGGCGCAAGGGACAAATTTTCCGGGTGGCTCCTGACTTGCAGAAACTTCGTCGTCATCGTCATTGTTGTCAGATAGCCGGGCTTGCCGAACATAAACCGTCCGCATTCGCGGTCCCATTGTGTGTGGGTTTAGTTGCCCCGTCTGGAGATCGTAATCGGCAGGCTCGGCTGCTTCTTCGTCCGTTGGGTCTTCGAGAAGAAGGTCGAGTGGCTCTAGAGGAATAGACTCGCCACCGGACATGCGAAGCGCTTCACCGGGCTCCGCCCATAGATCGCGGGGGTCGTCGACATCGTCGGTGTAAGCGCGCGTATAGGCCGTACCGCAGTTCCGGCATGTAAAGAGTTCAAGGACGCGAGAACCGCAACCGCACTGATCCATGGGCTGGGAATACATCTTTCCACAAATGCCACCGTGCTCTTCACCGGAGATTTCGCTGCAATCCGGGTCCAAGCAAACCCAGAGCCCTGGTAAACCGCGGAAGAAGTTGTGAACGCGACATGGCAATAATCCCGGCAGCCCCGGCGCAAGACGGGCAACGCTTCCAAGCGCCATCAGCACCGTCACGGCCTCGTCGGCCACTTGCGAAGGAACGTCGGCGCTGAAGAGGAAACTACCAAGTTCTGCGACGGGCTTTGCTTCTTCCATCGTCGCGTTGATGAGCCTCCCCATTGGATCGAAATTCTTCAGAGCTTCGTAAAGTGAGTTTTCGAATGAATCAGTTACCGAAGCTTCGCAGTATTCGAGCAACGACTGAATCGCAGAGATTCGAACTTCCTCCGATTCTGCGTCGTAAAACGCCTGTAAATCGACTGCAGCAAGTGCCTCCGCATCTGCCAATGAACCAAGCTTTTCATTTGATTTGAAATCGAGTGTCCCCTGCACGGTTACAAACGTATCAGCCGGGACACCTGTAAGTTGCGACCCAAACTCCGGTGCATAGTTATGGTCGCTGAAACTGGCAGTGGCGCATATGACTTGCAGGCGCTCTTCCGGAATACCGAGCCGGTCGCGGAGCCTTCGAATCAGGAGCCCAACTTCCGCTCCGGCTGCGCCGCGATAGAGGTGCGCTTCATCAAGAACAACAAGAAAGGATTCGTTCGGGTTCTTCTCGAGCCACTCCCGCGTCTTGTCAAAGATCGGACGCTCAATTGGCCGCATCAACATGTACTCCAGCATCGAGTAGTTGGTAACCAGTAGGTCCGGAGGAGCGATCTGTACTTCCTGGCGCGTTAGGAGCTCAGAGTCGTCTGGAAGTGTTACTGCCCGAATGAATGCACCAGTCTGCCTGTCCCGCCAATCGGACCCCTTCTGCCCAAACCATGCTGCGAGATTCGGCTTTGCCGGCCATTTCCCTTTTTCCTTCAACGCTTTTAGAAGAGTTTCAGCCTGCGTTTTTTCCTCCAAATCGGCGCTGTCAGTTCGCCGGAGAACGTCGACATAGAAATCGTCAAACGATTGGAGTCTTTGTCCGTCCTTCCTCGAAGTCCGAACCCCAGCATAAGGGGTACGACTCGTGTATCGAGCAAAGCGCGGAGGCCGCCCGCACCAAGACTTAAACGTCTCAACAAGGCGCGGGTCCCCAAGCAACGCACGCAAGCGCCCCAATTGATCGTTTACGAGAGCGTTCATTGGGTACAACACCAAAGCTCGCATCGCAGGTTCTTGCGCGAAGGTGGCTGGCCTTGATTTCGCCTCTCTGGCGAACTTCCCGAGGATCGGAAGAAGAAAGGCCTCGGTCTTGCCTGAGCCAGTGCCGGTCATGATGACGAGATTCTTCTTATTAACGAGGCTCTCTGCGAGTGACTCTCCTTGATGACGGTATGGCGGATCGTAGATGAGCTTGGGGAGTTCGCCTTCTTCGGAACTCAGTTTTGTAAAAAGCTGCAGTGCCGCTTCAGGTAGCCCTGCCATCGAACCAAACGTTTCTGCCGTTAGGTATTTTGGAGTCGATTCCAAATACGGAAAACGGCGAATTACCCCGTCGCGGTCTAGCAATTTCTGCCTCTGCGCAATGAGAGACGGCGCACTAATATGATACTGCGCTTCGATATAATCTTTCAGCGAAGTATGCAGGCTCTCGATTGTCTGCTGGATCGTTTGCATCAGGCTCTCCTCCCCCTACTCTCGTCCTCATAAGGAGCGAGCCACAGGTTGTTTTGTAGAAATTCTTCCTCCTGTTCGGCCTCGCCAGCAGGAATCTCATAGGCAAAAAGGCTTTTTTCACCTGGACATTTTCGTCCAAGAACCATGAGGCGTCTCTCGGCCCATAGCGGCAGCGGCGAAAAGAAGTCAACGCGGCGGACGCTGTCCTTGTCACTAATGCGATAGCGCTGCGGCGTCTCGTTTATCCGATCAATCGCCATCTGCAGATGCCATGCAGCATCGCAAGCGCGCCAACGGTAAGTCCCGATGGGAAGGTCGATGAGACGCACAAGCATGCCCGCTTCGAGTTCTACAAAACACCAAATCGGTGCTCCAAACTCTTGTGGCCTGCGAGCCACGAAGTTACCTGTTTGAGTACCTGGTGTGGCCCAACGCCCCCGATAGAACGTCGGTGCAGCATCCTGATCGATTATTTCGAGGCCCGAAATCGGCGCACATTGCGATTCAGATGCGAGGCTCCGCTCCGGCTTTTCGAGAAAACTAGCTAGCGATTGCATTTTCGGCTCTTTGAGCCAGACAGATTCGGGCAGTTGGATAAGGCCTTCCTCTGTCAACGTTCCTACCAAGTCCTCACCTGGTTCCGGATCAATAAAGCGCGTGCCGTGGGTGTGAACCACTCTAAGACTCAGGGCCTCTGGCAAGACATTGTTGCGGTCAGGAACGATGCCGGTGAGAAAGATACTCCCGCTCTTTCGTTCGACAAATGCAGGAGGAGAAGTAAAGACCCAAGTCCCCTTAACCTCGGTATCACCTGTCGTCACGTCGGACAGCTCAAGAAGATCACCGGCGACAATCAGGTCATCCGTGAGGCTCTCAAGGCGTGAGGAAAGATCATCACTACAATCGTGCAGAAAAGAGAGACTTTCTATGAGCGCGGCACGCAATGCGGTTCGCGAACACGGGCACAATACCCCCGCGGTATGTCTGAGCAGCGCTACCAGGAATACGTCGTCAATTTCTTTATCTTCCGACGCGACACCAAGAGCGGACCGGCACTGACGCACAACATCCTGTGCTGAAATTTCGACAATCATGTGTTCACCTCCGGAAGAAGCGTTGGCGAATTCACTGAAGCGGTCATTCTGCTGAACACGGCCAACCTCGCGCCCCTTATCAGGGATGGGTGACTACGTGCGCGGTGGATCAGGTCTGACAGGTTTTGCGGAAATAGAAGCGGTAGGTCGTACGGGCGGGAGGCGAACACAGTGGCAAAACGGCAAAGCTCTTGATCGGCTGAAATTCGATAACGACTAGCGGCGGCAGTGTACCAAGACGGAATAGCGGTCTGCCCTTCAGGCAAATCCGGAACATTGAGGCGTATCGCACTCGCGAATCCACTTTTTTGCGCCACGAGCGATTGAAGGTGATCCATGTAACCGGCGGGGTCCGCAGCTCCATTTAGTTTCGCTTCAACGCGGGCCCAGTCCCATCCAGCCATAACGCCTACGATACCGTGCATGAGAGTATCAGTGACCTGGCGGCGCCGGGCGCCGGCAAGATATCCAGCAACCTTCGCCCTATGCCAATATCGTAGGATCCAGAGCAACTCTATTATGTCTTGCGGTTCCTCAGAGATATGACCGTGTTCTGGAAGGACGCCGAGGCCACCCAACCCTTCCCCTGTCAATCCGGTGCTGACAACAACGGCTTCATGATTCTTCCCTGCCTTAGCGACGAAGAGGCCACCAGGCGAGTCAACAGGCATACCCTTGAGCGCCAAATCGACGTCGAGGCGACGGGAGGAACGCGGCCGTCCCATATCGAAGTAATAGCATCGCCACTCGATTTCTTCCTTTCCGGTTTCGTCCACCAGCCGGACAGAAATATCATCGTCACTGTGGCTTAAGACCCACCGTAAGGGGCGAACATCATGCTCAAAACGAATCACATAGCGGCCGAGATCGCCGCCATCGAGCGCGAGAAATCCCAACGAGGCCTCTAGATACCTCCATTCGCATTTTTCCCGCCGCAGAAACTCAGAAAAGCGTTTTTTCCAAACGGCAGGCGGAACCGGAAATTCCAGTGGATCGCATACCTGTCTCTCGAAGAACGTTTCTTCGCCGGCGTTCTGCAAAATGACATACGGCGTCACTTGACGACTTGGCGGTCCGAACACGGATAATTCAAACTCATTCTCCCAAAACGTGCTTAACGCCGCGTTGTAAGGCTGGCCAGATACAATTAGGCCCGCATGAGATGCCGTGCCTGGTATCCATGGCATGGGCTCGCGAACACGCAGCTCGAGAAAACCCTCTTGGGGCACCTGGCGCTCCGCAGGCGTACCCGCACGTTTTGCTCGGACTGTTAGTAGGTGCCTACCCGAGGACAGTTCGGGTAACTGCACGAATGTTGGGGTACCAGGACAATCCGAACGGATTGTCAGAGACTCTTCACCGTTCAGGCTGATCTCATAGGTCTCGACGTCGTGGTCGGGGACGATGCCGAAACATGGCCTTTCGGTGGTTAGCCATTCACTATGTCCTTCGCCGTCCCATTGACGCCCGGGAAACCCTGCAGGCCAAACGCGGATCGTTCGTGCAACTTCAAGGCCCTTCGCCGTAAGCCAATGTTCGTATGTTTCTGGCAGCGCTGTGGGAACATCGACATGAACTGCTTTTATTTCCGGGCAGTTGATCACGCAGGGCGTCATACCCTCCATCAAGTCCTCAAAAGGTTCTGTAGAGGCGATGACATACTCGTACCCGGGGCGAACGATGCGCCCGCGGATTTCCTTGGCAATCCCGTCTCGTCCTATTCGAAACAGCCAATGCGGACCTTCGCCCATTCGGCATTCGCTTTCCAAAAGATGGGTCACCGTCCCGTTTTGCTTTTCGAAACCAACCAGTGGCAGTCCAGGATCAGGCCAATTCCTCAGAACGGCCCGCCGACGAGCGGACAGTAGCCACCCCGGCGGCTTTTTCGAGGAAGCGCCGTTGAGAACGCAGCGTGTTTGCTTGAGAAATTGCCGCACCTCCGGATTGAGGGCAGCCACATCATTGAAACTGGGGATGTCAATCTGCAGGTCCCAGACGCCTTGTCCTTTGTAGTGCAACCTTAAATCAGGCCGGATATCCAGGCGCGCCTGTTCTTGCTGCGCAAGCACGCCGTCTATCTTCTCGTGCAGGCCTGTTCCATTGCCTAGCCCCTTGAAACGATCTGACACCACACGGCTTGTTTCATTTAGCCAGCCGCGCGCACTACGAATGGTTTCAAGATCCCTCACTATTCGACTTAAAGTGGCAGGTAAAAGCGGCTCTTCGCCATCGGCCGCCTTTTCTAGCTCCAGTAGCGCTAAAGCTATCCGCCCGACGAGCTCTTTCTGTTGCAAAAATTGCTCAAAGCGTGTCGAAGCGTCGTGCGCGTTGGCTGCGATAAGACTACCGACTACAGCAGGCTCTATGGTGTCGGTCCGGGCAATTTGGAAACGAAGAACATAAAGCGTTCGTGCAAATTGACGCTGGAGGTATCGCGGCAGAACTGCATGCGTAATCGGCCAAGCGATTATGCTGAAATGGGATGCCCACGCACCTGACGGCCTGAAGCCGTTGAAGCTCTTCTGGAAACGCGAAAACCACGTGGAAACACGATATCGATCACTAGCGTCCCAGCCTGGCGTATTTTGCTCGAAAGATTGCCAGTACTCGCCACCTTCGTAGTTGTATCCGTGCTCGGCTGCGTAGATGGTCCACAACAACCAGTGTGGTGCGAGCCGTGCGCCGCTGGTCAAGCGAGCCCGCAATTGCGAAGAAACGCTCTCGATATCTTCACTACTCAGACCATGCTCCAAAGCAAAAAGCGGCAAGCCCGACGTCTCGCGGCTTTTTGCGAGCGCCTCAAAATGGCGCTCCATACGTTCCTGCCATTGATCGAGAGGAACGTTCATAGGCGCCTACTCTTTCGCCGTCGCGTTCCTGGTTGAAGCGGACAACGCGGCTTGGGATCGCATAACGAGGCTTTGATTGCCGAACAATGCAATGAGGTCATCGATGGTCCACGTACTGAATTCAGGCCGTCGGACCGCACGTGGCTTCATCCAGCGCTCAATACTGCGCTCAGCGATCTCCTTCGCGGAAAGAAGTGTGCTTGTTTCTGGCACTCCCCGTCCTGTCCTCAGGATGGACGTCGCGTTCTCGGCGAGGCGCGAAATAAACACTTCGCGCTTAACACCGTGCCGCAGCATGTCTTCCTTGAAGCCAAGGGAAGACAAAGCCGCCCGCGTGGTTCGCAAACGCCAATTCGGTCCCTGGCCGTACCGATGTTGGTCGGCGTAGGTATGGTCTTTGTCGCGGAGATAATCACGCAGTTCGATAAAAAGCCGGTCTGGTATATGAAAATGGCCCCATCCACCGGTATATCCGATGGACTCCATGTACTGAATGCCGTCAAGTTTGAGGCGGTTGTAAACGGAAGAGCGACCCATCGACGATGAGGTTGTCACGGCAAGCAAACGAGCTTTCTTGCCTTTCCCAGAGATGATGCCTTTGGTATCGCCATAGGCCGTAGCGAAGTCATCGTAGATATCGCGACTCCGCAGCAGACAAGCCATCAATTTGCCGCCCAATAACGCATTGTATGGAGGAATCGCACCAAGCACGTACGCGTCCATAATATTGACAAGGCGGGCGCTGCGGTCTTTTGAAGTCCAGCCGATGAGATCGTCCCGGACCGCCAGATTGAATACAGGATCACCAATTGCGATGAGGCCCATGAGCTTATCGTTGCTCTCGTCCCAAACGACATAGCGAAGCCGCCGCCCAAAACCGTTTGAAACCGGAACGGACCAAGTCAGCGAGGCCAGTCTGAAGAGATCGCCGTACTTCGTACCGGATGAAACGCGCTCTATGACAGGAGAAATCTTACTTGGATCTACTTCTTTGCCTGATGCAAAAAAAGGAAGAAGAGATTGAGCCTTGTTTGCAATGAAATCGCGGTTTGACTCGAGGCGATCATCGCGCTGTACGCGGTGAAGAGCGCGCACGATTTCCTTACCTTCACCCTCGATTGTGAGTTCGCCGCGGTCGGATTTGGTGAAACCGATGTTGCGCAGATGCCTGCGCAGCTGGCGTTTTAAATTTGCTTCACGCGGGGTGATATTGATGATCGGATGGGCTTCATCCTGACGTTTTGCCGCTACCAATTTTTTTTTGCGTGCAGCTTTCACGGTCAGTGCCCTGCTTCTGGTGGTGGTCCAATTCCAATCTTAATCTAGACCAGGTTGTAGCGCCAAGCGAGACAGCCAAAGTGGCGGAGACTGCCGGCAAGGTTTGCGCGTAAGTCGTTTCCGGTGCTGGCGGCCAGAAACTGACACCAAAGTTCATATTTATTCGAACTCATCGAAAGCGCCAAATGCGATGTTAAGGGTCGCTCATAGAGACCCAGATTACAACTGGACGGGGTGGGGAGCCCCAGCGGCTTGAGTGGGTAGAGGGGACCCGGATGCCGCCTGAGTTTCCGTATCCAAATGCTGCCTGATTGGTGCACCAGCGGTGCACGAAATAAAAAGCGGCCGACGCTGGAACGTCGGCCGCTTAGAAATCTGGCGCGCCCGGGAAGATTCGAACTCCCAACCTCCTGATCCGTAGTCAGACGCTCTATCCAGTTGAGCTACGGGCGCTTTGGCCAAGGCGCGCGGAAGCTAATCAAATGCACCACCGAATGCAAGCTTCCGAACGCCGGTATCGTTGTCTGCGAAATGTCGCGAAAATCCGGTCCAAAAGCCGCTTGCCCGGTCGAATGCCAATCGGTAACATCCGGCGCAACCATTTGGCTAATCAGCAATTTTTTGCGCGTTCGCCGCATCTGCGGCATTTACTGGGGATCGCGCAGGGGCATTTGAGGGACACGGCAGCGGATGACAACGAAACGCACCTGGTCGGCATTGGCCGGCGCAGCGCTGCTATTGGCGGCTTGTGATTTTACAGATGACGCACTCATCCCGTCCCTGACGGGCGAGTCTCCTTCGGGCGGCGACCGGCAGATCATTCCGGCGAGCGCGGCCGAACGCAACCCGCAGCCGACCATCTCCGCCGCACCGCCCCAGCTCGGCCAGAACACATTCCAGCCCAGCGGCGTGACCGCCGGGCAGACCACCGGCACCGAAGTCGGCCGGCGCGTCGAACGTCTGCGCGGTGATCTCGGCCGCCTGCAGACGAGCATCGGCAGCGGCAACCAGGTCCTGCAGGAACTCCGCGGGCAGACCATCACGAACGCGAACAACTATCAGCGTCTCGTGGGTGACATTCAGGCGCGCCTGCAGGTCGGCACGACCCCGGGCAACCCGAACCTTGTCGCCGGGTGGACCCAGGCCCAAACGACACTCGATCAGATTTCCGACGGCGTCGGACAGATGAACAGCCTGTCGAACAGTGTTGCCGACAGCAGCTCGCTGGCCGCCTTCATTCTGGAATCGGTCCGCGCCACCTATGGCCTGACCGGCGCGATCGACGAAGACCATCGCCAGCTCGCCATTCTTGAAGACGAGGTCAACGGCACCGTCGTGCTGATCGACCGCCTGCTCAACGAGTTGAGCGAGGACGTGTCGCGCCAGACCAACTATGTCGGTCGCGAGCGCAGCAACCTCACCGTACTTTCGCTGGCCGTGAAAAACGGCGAGCTGTTCGGCACCAGCCTGGCCAACCGCGCCTTCGCGACCGCCGGCCCCGCACGCAGCGGCGCCCCGGCATCGGCCGCCAGTCTGGCCAACCGTCGCCCCCTCGTGGTGATCCGCTTCGACCGTCCGAACGTGCCTTATCAGGAGCCGCTCTTCACCGCCGCCAGCGAAGCGCTGAACCGGCGTCCGGGCGCGGTGTTCGATATCGTCTCGATCGTACCCCAGCAGGGCACACCGGCGCAGGTCGCGCTGAGTGCCAACCAGTCGCGGCGCAATGCCGAGCAGGTGCTCCAGACGCTGATCCAGATGGGTCTGCCGAGCGATCGCCTGTCGCTGAGCTCGACGTCCAGTTCGGACGTGGGCAGCAACGAGGTCCACATCTACGTTCGTTGATTTGGGACCCGGCCCAAGCCGGGACCCGACTTGCGCTTCACCCTTAGTGGTCGCGCGCGTCCAGCGCCTGATCAAACGCGACCAGCTGTTCGGCGACCCGTGCATAGACGCTGCCCGCCGGGTAATTGCCCTCGGCGTCGGCCACGCCCGCCTCGATCCCCATGAACAGCTCCACCGCCTCGTCCACATGGGCGGCCGAATAAGTGTGGAACCGGCCCGCCGCGATGTCCGCCGCCATCTCGTCATTCACGATCAGGCTCGGTTCATTCGACCGCGGGAACACGACCCCCTGGTCGCCGGTCAGCGGCCCTGCCTCGACGCATGTTCGGTAGAAGCCCTCGGCCTTCTGGATCAGCCCGCCGATGGCTTGTACTTCGCCATGCTGGTTGACCGAGCCCGTGACGGCCAGGTCCTGGCGCAGCGGCAGGTCGGCCAAATCCGACAGGATGGTCAGCACCTCGGCCAGTGAGGCGCTGTCGCCTTCGACCCCGCCATAGCTCTGCTCGAAGGTGATCGAGGCGTTGAACGACAGCGGCGTGCGCCGCGCGAACAGCCCCGCCAGGTAACCCTGGATCACCATCGCGCCCTTCTGCTGGATGGGCCCGCCGAGATCGGTCTCGCGCTCGATGTTGGTGACACCGCGTCGGCCGATCGACGTCCGCGCGGTCACCCGCGAGGGTGCGCCGAACGCATGGTCGCCCGTGTCGCGTACCGTCAGCCCGTTGACCTGGCCGACCGCGCCGCCCGACGTGGAGATCATCACCGTGCCGCGCTTTATCGATTCCTGGATCCGGTCCTCGATCCGCGCGTTGCGGGTGCGCCGGCTGCGCTGTGCCGCACGCACCGCCGCGGCATCGATCTTCTTGGCCCCGCTTGCGCGCGCCGCATAGATGGCTTCGTTGACGATGTCCTCAACCAGCTCGAAGCGTGCCGACAGCTTGGTCCGGTCGGCGGCGATACGCGAGGCATACCCGAGGAGATATTCGATCGCATCGGGCGTGCAGCTGGTCGCGCCGTGCTTGTTCGCAAAGCCCTGGAGCAACCCGGTGTAGCAGGCGAGATTCCCCGGGCTCGCTTCCATGTCCGCATCGATCTCCGCCTTCACCTTGAAGTAGGCCTGGAAGTCGGGGTCGACGGAGAAGAACGTGTAGTACCATTGCGGCGCGCCGACGATGACGACCTTCACGTCCAGCGGCACCGACGCGGGTTTGGGCGCCCCCGCCACGGGGATGCCACCGGCGCGATACTGCTCCTGCATCCGCACCAGACCATCGCGCAACGCGCCCTTGAGCTGGTCCCAGCTGTCCGCATGGCCGGCGATCGCTTCGGCGCGCAGCACCAGGATGCCGCCATTGGCGCGATGCAGCGCACCGGGCTGGATGAGTGAGTAATCCGTCTGCAAGACGCCCCCGGCCTGGCGATACTCGATCTGCCCGAACAGGTTGGCGTAGGTCGGGTTCCCCTCGAGCACGATGGGGGGACCCGTGACATCGCCATTGTCGACCAGCAGGTTCACCGCATAGCGGGCCTCCGCGGTGGGTTGAGCCGGTTGCGGCACCCCTGGCACAGCGGGTGCGCCTTCCGGCGGCGGGCTGAACAGGGGCAAATTCTCAAGCAGATCGACCCGGAACGCGACGAGCCAGCGGTTGAGGCTCTGGATGTCCTGGAAACGCGCGATGAGCGCGTCGACGAGGCCGCCGACCGCATTCTCCGCGACCGCCCGATTGAGGGCCTGCACGTCCTCGACCATCTTGGCCTGGCGGCGCGCGGCATCCCGGTTGATCTCGGCCAGCATCTGGCTGATCCGCTGGCCGGCCTCTTCCATGGCCGTGCGTTCTGCCTCGGGCAGGTCCGAGACATCGCGCGGCTTGTCGTCCTCATCCAGTGCGGCGACCATCAGCCCCTCGGGCGACTGGACGATCGACAGGCCCGCGGTCTTCGCTTCGGCTCGCGCGGCATCGATGGCCTTGCCGATCTCGGCCCGCATCGCTGTGTCTTCGTCATGCAGGCGCTGCTGATATTCCTCACGAGTGAAGGCCTGTTGCAACGCGTCGCGTACCTGCGGAATGAGCGCGGCCATGTCGTCACGAAATTGTCGTCCCCGGCCCACCGGCAGGCGCACCGCCAGCGGCTCGTTCGTGCGACGGAAATTGTTGAGATAGACCCAGTCATCGGGGCGTGGGCCGTCGGCCAACGCTTCCTCGAGATATGAGAGCGTCGCGGTCATGCGGCCACTGCGGTCCTCGCCGACGACGAAAATATTGAAACCCGGGTCGCGCGCGCCGAGGCCGAATTCGAGCGCCTCGCGGGCCCGCGCGTGGCTCGACAGGGAGAACACCCGGACATCCGCTGTGCCCGCACTGTCCGCGATCTCGAACTGCGGCAGCCCCGCGTCGGCGGCGTTGATTTTCCTGATCGGCATGACGTCCTCCATGTGAGGGGCGACTATACAAGCTCGGCAGATCACCGTCCCGCTCGCATCGGCGCGCGACACGCGCCATAATCTTCACATGTCCGTCACCATCCGCAGCCTTCTGGTCGTCCTGCTGATGAGCCTTTCCGGGATGGTCCCGGCGCAGGCCCAAACTGCTGCACCGGATACCGCATTCGACGGCGCGGCCTTTGCCGACGTGATCGAGGGCCAGATCGCGGCCTTTTCCCGCGACGACGGGGCCGCCGCCTTTGCCCTGGCCAGCCCGGACATCCGCCGCAGGCTCGTGACCGCCGAGCGGTTCATGGCGATGGTGCGCGCCAGGTTCCAGCCGGTCTACCGGCCCCGCTCCTACAGCTTCGGCGCCCCGGCCTTGGTTGACGGCATCCCGGTGCAGCCGCTGCGGGTGATCGGGCCCGACGGGCGCGGCATGGTCGCGCTCTACCGCATGGAACGGCAGACCGACGGCAGCTGGCGCATCGCCGGCGTCACATTGCATCCCACCGGCGAACGCGGCATCTAGTTCACGGCCCGTATGTGTATGGCCAGGGGCCTAAATCCCGTTGGTCCACAGCAATGTCCACCGGCGCGATTGCACCACCCCACGGCGCCCGCTTTAATACGCGCTGTTCAATTCTCCGCAATCAGATTGGTTCCGACATGGCCAGCTCTCAGCATGATTTCCCGGTGTCCTGGGAACAACTCCACCGTGACGCCAAGGCGCTTGCCTGGCGGCTGAAGGAAAAAGGCCCCTGGGATCAGATCGTCGCCATCACCCGGGGCGGTCTCGTCCCTGCCGCCATCGTCGCGCGTGAACTCGAGCTGCGGCTGGTCGACACCGTGTGTGTGTCGTCCTACGACCATCAGGCCCAGGGCGAACTCACGATCCTGAAGAAGGTCGATGGCGACGGCACGCGCACATTGATCGTCGATGATCTGGTCGACACCGGCAACACCGCCAAGATCGTCCGCGAGATGCTGCCCCAAGCGCATTTCGCCACCGTCTATGCAAAGCCGGCCGGCCGGCCGCTGGTCGACACCTTCGTGACCGAGGTCAGCCAAGACACCTGGATCCATTTCCCGTGGGATCTGGAATTGCAATTCGTCCAGCCGATCGCCCTGAACGACGGACAGTAATCCCTTAACCGACCCTCTCGGTCCGCAATCGCGGGTCGAGCGGATACGTGTCCTTATGGGCGGGCCAGTCGCCCTGCCCCTGACTAAACCCCTGGGCCGCAAACACCCCCCGCGCCACGGCCCGGGCCACGCAATCGGCCGCCGCCATGCCGATCCGCGCCACGTCGCGAACGGGATCGCCAATCGGCGCCCTTCCCGTCGACAGTGCAAAGACCACATCGCCATCCATCGGCGTGAAAACCGGCCGGATGGCCCGCGCGAGGCCCGCCTGGGCGATCCGCGCGACCCGGCTCGCCTGCGCCTTGGTCAGCACCGCATCCGTCGCCACCACCGCCAGGGTGGTGTTGGGCGCGTCGGTCTCAAGCCCATATTTATCAAGCGGATGATCGAGCACCTCGATGGCCGCCGCGCCGCCCCGCCCGCCGAACTCGTCGCCGCGCTCGAGCGCGCCGGCCAGAAACTGCCCGGCGCCGTTCGCGATCAACGACACCGTCCCCTGCCCACCTTTGAGTGGTCGTCCGTCATGACCGGTCGTCATGGCCCCGAACCCGGCGCCCACATTGCCGAGCGCCACGTCCAGCCCAGCATGTTCGGCCGCCGTGCGTGCCAATTCCCGATACGGCAGCGCCGTGTCGGGCGCCTGCCGGAATGCGGACTTCTCGCCGCCGTTCAAAAGATCGAACAGGATCGCGCCTGGCACGATCGGCACATGGAGATCGCCGACGGGAAATCCCCGCCCCTGTTCGACGAGCCAGCCCATCACCCCGTCCGCCGCCGCCAGGCCGAAGGCCGATCCGCCGCCCAGGGTGATCGCGTCAACCGCGTCGATCGTGGCGCTGCCACGCAGCAATTCGAGCTCACGCGTCCCGGTACCCCCACCCTGCACATCGACCGCAGCCACCGCACGCGCATCGGGCAGGATCACCGTCACACCAGTACGGATCACCGCATCCTCGGCGGTGCCGATCTGTAACCCAGGCACATCCGTGATCGCATTGCGCACGCCAACTTTGCTCATTCGCTTCCCCGTAGCAATTCCAGCGCCGCCGCCGCCATCACCTTGGCCGAGGCGACCATGTCGTCGATGGCGATATACTCGTCCGGCTGATGGGCCAGCTCCAATATTCCCGGCCCGTAGGCCACGCAATCCTTGAGCTTGCCGACCCGCCAGACATGCTTCTGATCATAGGTGCCGGGCGAGGCCACATGGCGCGAGGGTTTGTCCAGCACCCGTTCGATGTTTCGGTCGAGCGCGCGGACCAGCGGCGAGTCCGGTTCGGTCAGCGTCGGCGGCACCGACCAGAGTTCCCGCAATTCATATTCAAACCCATCCCTCTCGGCCGTCAGTCGGTCCAGAATTTCGACCAGCTCGGCGCGGACGTCGGCCTCGTCCTCCTCCATCAGGTAACGGCGGTCGAGGACCACCCGGCATCGATCCGCGACCAGCGCCGATGGGAAACCTTCGCGCATGTCCTGCTCGTCGAGACCGCCATGGATCGAGTTGAAGTTCAGGGTCGATTGGCGCGCGGCGTCGGGGATGACCGGCATCGCCGTGCGGCGCTGGGCGAGTTGCGGGTAGAGCTCATGCTCGACCTTCTCCAGGAAGGCCGCCATGCCCCGGATCGCGGACACACCCAGAAACGGCATCGAGCCATGGGCGATCCGGCCGCGCACCTCGATCTCGGCCCACCACACGCCGCGATGGCCCAGGCAGACCGCGTCCTTGTAGAGGGGCTCGGGGATGATCACATGGTCCACGCGCGGCCTGGAGAAATGCCCCCGCTCGGCGAGCCAGGCGACGCCGGCATAGCCGCCGGATTCCTCATCCACCGTGCCGGATATCTCGATCGCGCCGGGAAATGAAACGCCCGATTCCAATATGGCCTCGACCGCGATCACGCTGGCCGCGAGCCCGCCCTTCATGTCGCAGGTGCCGCGCCCATACACACGGCCGTCGCGCACCAGGCCAGCGAACGGATCGATCGTCCAACCCTCGCCCGGCGCCACCACATCGATATGGCTGTTGAAATGCACGCACGGCCCCGGACCGTCGCCCTCAATTCGGGCCACCACATTGGTCCGCGGATAGCGATCGCTGTCGCCGAGTGCGCCCTCAGCGCGAAGATATTCGACATCAAATCCACGCGTGGCGAGGCGCTCCCCCAGGAAATGCGCACATGCTTCGTAGGCATCGCCCGGCGGATTGATCGTGGGAATCCGCACGAGATCGGCCGTCAGGGCGGCAAGCGCCGCCCCCTGGCCGTCGATGCGGTGAAACAGATCGTCGATTTCAACTCCGGACATAAAGGCAAGCTAGAGCGGTTCAATCTGCGGGGACAAGGCTTTAGAGTGCCGCCGATGACAGCTCTGGCAGAAACTCTCCCCACCCTTCCCGAAATTCACCTCCAGGCCGGGCGCCACAAGCGCGCGCGCCAGGGACATCCGTGGATATTCTCCAACGAGATCGAGATGGACGCCGCCGCCAAGGCGTTACCACCGGGCGGTCTTGTCCAATTGCTCGATGCCAGCAAGCGGCCGCTCGGTGTGGCCACCTTCAACCCCCATCCGCTGATCGCCGCCCGCATCCTGAGCCGCGACCCCGCGGCGTTGATCGACGGCGAATTCATCACCGCGCGCCTGCGCGCAGCGCTGGCCGTCCGCGAGACGCTCTACCCCGTGCCCTATTATCGGCTGGTACATGCCGAGGCCGACGGCCTCCCGGGCCTCATCATCGACCGGTTCGGCGATATTCTGGTGGTGCAGGTGAACACGGCGGGCATGGAGAAGCTGAGCGCGTTTTTGACCGCATCCCTGCAGGAGGTGTTGGCCCCCAGGACAATTTTCTTCCGCAACGACAGCGCCGTGCGCAACCTCGAAGGGCTACCCCAGGAAACGCGGATCGTCGGCGATGCTCTCGAAGGCCCGATCGACGTCATGGAGAATGGCGGGGTATTTCAGGCCGATCCGCGCGAGGGACAGAAGACGGGCTGGTTCTATGACCAGCGCGACAACCGCGCCTTCGTGGCCGCGCTGTCCAAGGGCAAGCGCGTGGCCGACTTCTATTCCTACACCGGCGGCTTTGCCGTCTCGGCGGCCCTGGCGGGCGCTAGCGAGGTGCATGCTTTCGACCGGTCCCAGGCGGCCCTGGATTTCGCGACCCAGGCCGCGGCGGTGAACGGCGTGGCTGAGAAATTCTCCGCCACCCGTGGCGATGCGTTCCAGTTGCTGCACGGTTTCGCCAGCGAGGGCGAGACTTATGACGTGGTGGTGGCCGACCCGCCGGCCTTCGTGAAATCCAAGAAGGACCTGCAGGCCGGTATCCGCGGCTATCGCAAGCTGTTCCGGCTGGCCGCGCAAATCGTCGCGCCGGGCGGCTATCTGTTCGCGGCGTCCTGCTCGCACCATGTAGACCCGCCCAGCTTCGCCGACGCGGTCCGCCGCGCGCTCGCCGACACAGGCCGGAACGGACGCATCCTGCGCAGCTCGGGCGCCGCACCCGACCATCCGGTGCACCCCTTCCTGCCCGAGACGGGCTACCTCAAGGGCCAGATGATCCAGCTCGACTAGCTGCCGGCCTCATTCAGGGACCAGTCATAGGCGTAGCTGTCGATGTCGCTCACAAGCTTGAGGTCACGCGCCAGTTCGGGCCGGGCATATTTGCGCAGATGCGCCAGCACACCGGTTTCCGAGCCGCCGAAGTCCTCCTGGAACCAGTCATAGATGTTCGAGACAGTGAGCGCGCCGCCACGCAGCTCCGCGCCGCGCGGATGGTTCACATAGGCGATCGCGTTCGCCTCCAGCTGCGCTTCCACCTGATCGGCCGTATAGGCCGTATCGATGAGGTTGGGGCAGCCGATCGAGGCGCAATTGACTGCATAGTGAATACGCGGGTCCCGCCAGATCGGACGCAGGATGCGATGCTCGATATCGTCGAGCGAAACCGCTTCACCCTCGATCGAGACCAGCTTCTTGCCCCACGGGCCGATCGAAAAAAACCCCGGTGAAATATTGATCTTGAGGATCGAGCTCACAGGGTAATGGTCGAGCACCACTTGGATGGTCAACGCGTTGTAGAGATTGATCCAGTAGGCGAGCTGTTCGTTGCGGTTGAGGCCGCTGACCGGAACCGCAGTCAGGCGCGCGATATACCCGTCGAGTGCCGGCCGGTCGGCCCCGGCAAGTCCCGCATAGTCGAACCGCACCACGCCGTCGTCAGACGGGCGTACATAAGCCTGCAACAGGCGCGTCCAATCGTCATGATCGACCGTCTGCGTCGACGCCTGATCATGGGTCGACCAGCGCGGCCAGAGCTTAGACTTGGGTGCCGCTATGCCCGGCGATGCGAACAGCGCGATCAGGAAGACCGCGCCCAGCAGTGCCGCCAACAAACGATAGGTCGTTCGGGTCTGAAAATTGTCCATGATCGATATGTTGGTTCGCGCAGACGAAAACAAAACCGCGCTCACGCGGATTTGAGCGCGTCGCCTAGCCCACCACCCGGAAGGTCAGGCGGAAGACCGTGCCGTCATCCCCCGATTCGGCGAGCTCGAGGTCGCCGCCATGGGCCTTCATCACGTCCTGGGCGATCACCAGTCCCAATCCGGTGCCGCCCTGGCGCGCCGAGCCCTTGAACGGCTTGAACAGGCTCTCACGTGCCGCATTCGCCAGCCCTGGACCGTCATCGGCCGTCTCCACGATCAGGTCCACATCATCGGACATACTGACCGAGATCGTGACCCGGCGCGCGCCCGCTTCGAAGGCGTTCCGGCCGAGATTGGCAAACACCCGATAAATCTGATCCCGATCGGCCTCGACAATGGCATCGCCGGGCACCTCGTTGACCATTTGCGGGCCCGAACAGGCGGCCGCGCCTTCGCCATCCGTCAGCACGGCGAGATCGGACGCAACCTCGCCGATCAGGTCATGCAACCGAAAACGCGTGTGGGTCAGCTCCGGGCCCTCGTCACGTGCATAGTTGAGGGTTCGGGTGCACAGATTGATGGCGCGATCGATGGCCTGGATCAGCGGCGTGGCAATTCGTTTGACCTCCGGGTTGTCGACGCCGGACAGGCGATCAGACAGCAACACGGCCGTCGACAGGATACCCCGCAGATCATGGTTGATTTTGCTCACCGCCGACCCGAGGGCCGCCAGATGTTCCTGCTGGCGCAGCGCGCCGCGCAAATCCTTCTGCATTTCCGCCAGCACCGACTGCGCAACACCGATTTCATCGGTGCGCCGGGTCAGACTCACACCGACAGAGGGGTCCTTGGGGTCTTGCGAGAACCGGGTGATGTCATCGGTGATCCGCCGCATCGGCCGCACCATCAGCCATTGGAGGGACAGATAGAGAAGCAAGCCGGTGATCAGCGAAATGACGACCGAAAGGAGCAGGATGTTGCGGGAATAGCCGATCATATCGGAACGCAGATGGGCCTCGTTGAGGACCACCTCGACTTCGAGATCGGGGTCCTCTTCGGTGGGGCTGATCAGACGCAACGTCGGATCGCCGGACCGCGACATGGTCGCAAACGCGGCCGCGATATCTTCGAACAGGGAACCGTCCGCGAGATTGACCGTGACGTCGACCGGCGGCGGCGGCGCGGTATACAGAAGCAAACGCCGGTCGGCGCGATTGAGTACAACTGCATAGGCGTCCGCGCGCGACAGAAGCTTGGCCTTGAGATCTTCGCTGATCAACTCGGCCGGCGCCGCCTCAAGTGCCAGAATGGCGATGTGCGCGGATTCCGCCTGATCCTTGAGCCAATTGGTTCGGAAGTTGGAAACCGACGGCGCATAGATCAGCACCTCGGCGAGCATGACGAAGAAGATCGTCAGAACCAGCAGACGGGCAGACAGTGAGCGCGCAAAGGGCGGGAGCGCGAATTTCCGCGACCGTATCATGACGGGCAAATGTGTAGCAGAAATCGGCCGCGACGGTCAGTCACGCCGTGCCCAGCGCTATCCGAGTTTCGCCAGGAGCCGCACGACCTTGCGGGTGCGGTCCGAGAACAGAGACGGGGTATAATAGGAGCCCGCGGCCCGTTTGTTGATCTCACCCAGGGTCGGATAAGGCGCAATCATCTGTGCCATCGCGCCAATCTTCATCTTCTGGGAGATCGCCAGAATCCAGGGCTGGATCAACTCACCCGCATGAGGACCGACGATCCCGGCGCCCAGGATTCGCCCCTTGCGGCCCACCACGGCCTTGACCATGCCCTCGGTGCGACGCTCGGTGCGCGCCCGGTCATTTTCGTCAAAGCTGGCCGTAACGATGCGAACATCATTGCCATGAATCTCGCGCGCCGCTTTCTCGGCGAGCCCCACATTCGCCAGTTCCGGGTCGGTATAGGTCACCCAGGGTACCGCGTCGTAATTCACCTTGGCCGGCATCCGGAACAAGGCATTCCGGATGACGATGCCGGCGTGATACCCGGCGATATGAGTGAACTGGTAGCGCCCGGCGACATCGCCGACGGCGAACACGCGCTTGTTGGTCGTGCGCAAACGGGCATCCACCTCGATACCACGCCGGTCGAATGTCACGCCCGCCGCATCAAGATCGAGGCTGGCCAGGTTCGGCGACCGGCCGACCGCGATGAGAATATGGCTGCCCACCACTTCGAAGCTCCTGTCTCCATGCTCGCAGACCACCGCGACGCCACCATCTGCGGACTTCACTTCGACAACTTTCGTGTCTTCATGGATATCGATGCCCTCGGCCACCAGGCGCGCCCGGACCACGGCGACCAGGTCTCGGTCATCGGGGCCCATCATCTGGAACGCCTCCAGTACCGTGACCTTCGATCCCAGCTGGCGATGGGCCTGGGCCATCTCAAGGCCGATCGGCCCGCCGCCGACGACGATCAGATGGCTGGGGCGCTCACGCAGTTCGAACACCGTCTCATTCGTCAGATAACGGACCTGGTCGAGACCGGGAATCGGCGGCACGGCCGGCGATGATCCCGTGGCGATAACGAAACGCCGCGCACGCACGCGGGTGCCATTCTCGCCGATGACCTCGCGGGGGCCCGCGAACTTTGCGCCCTCCTGGAACACCTCGACGCCCAGATCCGTAAACCGCTCGACGCTGTCATGGGGTGCGATCCCGGCCACCACGCCCTGCACGTGATCGTTGACGGCGGCGAAGTCGATCTCCGCGCCAGAACCGTTCACGCCGAACTGGCTGGTGTGCCCATAATGCGCAGCGGCATGACCGGCCGCGAGCAGCGCCTTGGACGGCACACAGCCAAAGTTCAGGCAATCTCCGCCCATCTTGCCGCGCTCGAACAGCGCCACGCTGGCACCCATTTGAACCGCACCGGCGGCGACGGACAAACCGCCCGAGCCGGCACCGATCACACACAAATCCACATGTCGTGTTTCACTCATGACAACACCAATTTTTTCGCAATTCAGGAAGAAGACGGCCGGACGTCGATCAGGACGCGGCTGAGGAGGGTCGGCTCTTGCGCGCCTGGATTCTTTTATAGATCACCGGCAACAGGGCGAGCACCGCCAGGCCGATCAGCGGGCCCAGAATTTCGGGGCGGAAGATGATTCCGAGATCAGGGTCCTGTCCGGCATCGATCAACGCGCCCAGGCCATTGCCAACAGACGCATAGACGAAGGTGCCTGGAATGATGCCCACAAAGGTGCCGATGATATAGGTCGTGGTCGAGACCCCGAGGAAGGCCGGCACGAGGTTGACCAGCCAGAACGGAAACAGCGGGATCAGGCGCAGCACCAGAAGATAACTCAGCGCGTTGCTGCGAAACCCCTCTTCCATCTTCGACAGGAACGGGCCTGCCTTGGCACGCAACACGTCACCAAGTGCCGTGCGGGCAACCAGAAACAAAGCCGTGGCGCCGATCGTTGCCCCGACCACCACGATCAAACCGCCGCCCAGAGCGCCGAACAAGAATCCGCCGGTGAGCGTCATGATCGCACCGCCCGGCAGCGAGAACGCAATCACAACGGCGTAGATCGCGCCGAAGGCCAGAATCGCGACGATCCCGTTGTCACTCACCAGCATGCGGAGAGTCTCGCGGTTTTCCTTGAGCGCCTCGAGCGAGACGAACCGGTCCAGGTCGAGGGCAAAAAAGGCCACAAATCCGGCGATCAGGATGGCAATCGGCACAATTCGGCGGACCAATACCGTCCGAAACGGCGCCTTCGCCGGCTTGGAAGTGGTGGATTCGTTCATCGCGTTCTTATCCTTGTTCGTTGCAAAACTACTTGGTGCATCGCGATAGGCTCAACCATTCACCAATGCGTTACTTTCTATGCTCAGTTAACACCGCGAGGATGCGTTGACTTCCATCGGCCGAAAACGTATACAGCGCGCCGACTTGCAAGGCCTTCAAGGCAATGGAGAATTCGCGTGAAGCGGACATTTCAACCGAGTAATCTGGTGCGTAAGCGCCGCCATGGATTTCGTTCCCGCATGAAGACAGTGGGTGGGCGGCGTGTTTTGGCGCGTCGGCGTGCACGAGGCCGCAATAAGCTGAGTGCCTGAACGGTGCCGGACGCGGTTCACGCCGCGCGGGCACGATCACCGGGATTGATGACATCATGACGACGGCGGAGGCAACAACGCCGGGTTCGGCCGGCCATGCGATTCCGTTGATCGCGCGGTTGCCGAAACGTCGCGATTTTTTGCGCATCGCAGCAGCCAAACGCCGCTGGGCGGCACCGGGTCTGGTGCTTCAGACCGCGCCGATCCCCGATGATGCCGAGATGCGCGCAGGCACGATCCGTGTTGGCTTCACCGCCACCCGCAAGATCGGCAACGCGGTGGTGCGCAATCGGGCGCGACGCCGTCTGCGAGCCGCTGTTCGCGAGATTATCCCAGCCCGGGCGCGCCCGGATCTGGACTATGTGCTGATTGCGCGTGGTGCGACGGGCGGTCGTACCTATGCGGCCCTGCGTGACGATCTCGTCACCGCGCTTGACCGATGTGACGCCCTGCGACGCGACGAAGAAAGCCAGACCCGATGAAGTTAGTTTCACATCTCCTGGTCTTGCTCCTGAAGGGCCTCATTCTGGTCTGGCAGTGGGTCTTGTCACCGGTCCTCGGGGCCAATTGCCGGTATGAGCCAAGCTGTTCACGCTACGCTGCCGAGGCGCTTTCCCGTCACGGACCCGTTCGTGGCGGCTGGCTGGCCACCCGGCGCATCCTGAGTTGCAACCCTTGGGGCGGTGCCGGCTTCGATCCGGTCCCTGACGCGCGCCATGACTGCAACGAACACAACGAGACCCCGCATGGCGTAGCCATGCCGACCAATATTACGCATGGCACAGCCATGCCAACGCCGCGGAGCTAGGCGCAGATGGACACGAAAAACCTCATCCTCGCGATCGCGGCGTCGCTCGCTATCCTACTGGGTTGGCAGACCTTCATCGAGCAGCCGCGCCAGGCGGAAAAACAAGCCGAACTGGAACGCCTGGAGCAGGCAGCCGGGCGCGACCCCAACACCATCGGTGTCCCGTCGGTGCCGTCCCCGGGTGGCAACCAGGCTGCGCTTCGCGCAGAGCCACGCGCGCGCGACGAGGTGATCGCCGACACGCCGCGAATCAACATCAACACACCCGCCCTCAGCGGGACGATCAACCTGGTCGGCGGCCGCTTCGACGATCTGACCCTGCGCGATTATCGCGACACGATCGAGCCGGACAGCCAACTGATCAAGTTGCTGTCGCCGCGTGGCTCGGAAGACCCCTACTTCGCCGAGTTCGGCTGGCTCACGGGCAACGGCACTGTATCCGGCGGCGGACAGACCCGCTGGATAGCCAATCAGAACGAGCTTACGCCGGATTCACCGGTGGTGCTGACGACCCGCACGGAAGACGGGCTGGTGCTGACGCGCACCATCGCGGTCGACGACTACTACATGTTCACCGTGAACGATCGCATCCAGAACGCCGGCACAACGCCGATCAACGTCAGCCAGTTCGGCCGCATCACCCGGGTCAACGAACCCGACACGCTCGGCTTCTTCATCCTGCATGAAGGTCCGATCGGCATCCTTGGCGACACGTTGCACGAGATCGATTATGACGACCTCGAAGACGAGCCCGAGACCCCGCAGACCTTCGAATCCGAAGGCGGCTGGCTCGGCTTCACCGACATCTACTGGCTGACCGCGCTGATCCCGGATCAGGACACGCAGTTGGACGCGCGCTTCCTATTCGATACCACCGGCTCGGGCGCCAATCTCTATCAGACCGATTACCGCGGCGAGGCCATTCCGCTCGCCGCCGGCGAAATTGCCGAGGTGACCACACGCTTCTTCGCCGGCGCCAAGGTCTTCAACACCCTGATCGACTATCGCGAAAACCTGGGGATCGAGCGCTTCGAAATGTCGATCGATTTCGGCTGGTTCTTCTTCCTGACCAAGCCGTTGCTCCACGTCATCATCTTCTTCGCCGAATTGCTGGGCAACTTCGGGCTGGCGATTCTGCTCGTGACCGTCATCATCAAGCTGTTCTTCTTCCCGCTCGCCAACAAATCCTACAGATCGATGAGCGCCATGAAGGCCCTGCAACCCAAGATGCAGGAGATGCGCGAGAAGTTCGCCGACGACAAGCAGGGCATGCAGCGAGAGCTGATGGCAATGTACCGGCGCGAGAAGGTCAATCCGGTCTCGGGCTGCCTGCCCATCGCGCTCCAGATTCCGGTGTTCTTCGCCCTCTATAAGGTCCTGTTCATCTCCATCGAGATGCGCCACGCGCCGTTCTTTGGCTGGGTCAAGGATCTGTCCGCGCCCGACCCGTTGAACATCATCACCCTGTTCGGCGCCATCCCCTGGGATCCGCCCTTCGGTCTCGCGCTCGGCGTCTGGCCGATCCTGATGGGCATCACCATGTTCCTGCAGCAGAAACTCAACCCGGCACCAGCTGACCCGGTCCAGGCCAAGATCTTCCTGCTCATGCCGGTGTTTTTCACCATTTTCCTGGCCGGCTTCCCGGTCGGGCTGGTGATCTACTGGACCTGGAACAACCTGCTCTCGATCACCCAGCAATACGTCATCATGCGACGCATGGGCGTGGCTGTCGGCGGCGGGAAAACAACCTGATCTCCCGGGCACCATGACCGATCCGAACGGCGCGGCATCCCACGCTAACCTCGCGGCGGCGCGCCATCTGTTTGCGCAGGAATGCACCTTTGTGCGCGGAGTCGCACGCCTGCCGGATCTGCCCGAGCCGGCTTTGCCCGAGATCGCCTTCGCCGGCCGCTCAAATGTCGGCAAGTCGAGCCTCTTGAATGCGCTGACCAGCCGCAAAACTCTCGCCCGGACGAGCAACACGCCGGGCCGCACGCGCGAGCTTAACTTCTTCGACCTCGCCGGCCGGTTGATGCTTGTCGATTTGCCCGGCTACGGATACGCCCGCGCCCCGAAGACCGAAATCGCCCGATGGAATACAACCTTGCGCGACTATCTGCGCGGCCGCCCAAACCTGCTCCGGCTCTACGTGCTGGTCGATTCACGACACGGGATCAAGGACGGCGACCGTGAGATGATGGCCATGCTCGACGCCTCTGCGGTCGTCTACCGGGTGGTCCTGACCAAGGCCGACAAGCCCACCTCAACCGAGCTGACGTGCCTGGTCGATGCGGTGGCCACGGAAATTAAAACCCACGCCGCAGCGCTTCCCGAGCCGATCGTGACCAGCGCACGCAAAAGCATGGGACTCGACGAACTGAAGTTGGATCTGGCCACGCTGGCGAATGCCCGTTGAATTGGGCTAAGTTCGCGCCGGGTTCAAACCGCGCAAAAATCGCAAAACAAACGGATAGCATGATGGCTCAGGACAACGCGCCACCGCCCGAAGAACTGCTCGCCAAGGCCGGAGTCCTGGCCGAGGCACTTCCCTATATGCGCCAATTCAATGGCCGGCGCTTCGTCATCAAATATGGTGGCCACGCGATGGGCGACACGAACCTCGCCAGCGCGTTCGCACGCGACATCGTGCTGCTGAAGCAGGTCGGCATCGAACCGGTCATCGTGCATGGCGGCGGGCCGCAAATCGGGGCGATGCTCGAGCGGCTCAAGATCAAAAGCGAGTTCATCGACGGCCTGCGCGTGACCGACGAGGCGACCGTCGAAATCGTCGAGATGGTTCTGTCGGGCTCGATCAACAAGCAGATCGTGTCGGCGATCAATGCCGCAGGCGGCCGCGCGGTCGGCCTGTCGGGCAAGGATGGTGGCCTGATGTCCGTCCGCAAACTGCGGCGCACCCGGCGCGAAACGGATTCAAACATCGAGAAAATTCTCGACCTCGGCTTCGTCGGCGAACCCTCACGGGTGGACCCCGAGCTGCTCAACACCCTGACCAAGTCCGACATCATCCCTGTCATCGCCCCCATCGGGATCGGCGACGACGGCGCGACCTATAACGTCAACGCCGACACAGCCGCAGGCGCCATCGCCTCCGCACTGGAGGCAACGCGTCTGCTCATGCTGACCGATGTGACCGGCGTGATGGACAAGGACGGTGAATTGATCGCCGATATGGGTGTCGATCACGCCCGGCAGCTAATCGCCGACGGCACCATCAGCGGGGGCATGATTCCCAAAGTGGAAACCTGCATCGACGCCGTGGAAAATGATGTCGAGGCGTCGGTTATCCTGGATGGCCGGTCGGCACATTCGCTGCTGATCGAGATTTTCACCGAGCATGGTCTCGGCACGGCAATCTGGGCAGCGTAACCCAGCCAGCCGAAAGAGGGCGACCCTCCCGGGTCATGCACAACTGGCACATTCTCGCTGCGATCAGGCAGAAACCCGCAGATTCGCGCCCACCGGGCGCTGCATGTCAAACAGCATCGACAAGGTTTCGAACAGTTCACTGACCTGTTCATGACGCATGTGCTGACCATAGGTATCAATCATCTTTGACCATGTGTTGAGCGCATGGATATTGGCGCTCAGGCATGTCGCAATGTTCGTGTAATCCTCATCCGCCTTGGACAGGAAATCCTTGAACGCGCGCGGCTGGTTGAGCTCGATGAACGCGCGATAACTCTGTTCGTAGTTGGTGAGCACGAACTTGATGCTTCGATAGGTGTCGCGCACCTTGTCGCGAAGTCCGAGCAGCGAATACTCGATACGGTCGCGATCATCGGGCATCAGACGTGCCCAGTCACTCGGCATGGCCATCTTGTCATCGCCCAGCCAGGCATAGAATTCTTTCATCTGCGGCAGGTAGTCCTCGAACTGGACCTGATAGTAACAGATCGCCTTCCAGGCAAAAAACAGCTCGGGTGCGCGGTCTTCCGAGATATCCATGCTGCGCACGAAATCCTCGATCCCCTCGATGTCCTTGGCTTCCCAGATTTTTGTCAGGAACCGCGAGACATGCTGCTCCATCTTGTCGACCGAAATTGTACCGCCACTCACGAACGCGCGCCGCACGAGGGTACGAATCTTGGTCCGGATGGGGGAGCGAATCCGCTTCCAGTCATCTTCGCTGATGTTGAAGTAGAACGGATGAATACGATCATCCAGATCGAGCTGTTCGGACTTACATTTCAGGAGAAACGGATCGAGAGTCGGCAGGGAATAGATCATCTCGAGTATCTCGAGATCCATCACATAGTCGACCTGGCTTTCCTCGCTCTTGGAATCGGCACCCGTCCGCGTCCGCAAGGTCTTGTTGAACCCGGGGTCGTCGAACAGGATTGAATCACCACCCTCATAGATATTCGCCAGGTTGTAGGGGAAATACAGAAGCGTCTGCACCGTCGACACAGTGCTGTACTGGGTCGCGTTGCGCTCCATGATCTTGAAGAACATGCCTTCATTGAGCGTCTTGTTCCGGAACAGTTTCCCCACCGGGTCGTCCGCCGGAATCCGACTCCCAATTTCATAAACATTGAACGCGGTCGAGCGACCGGTGTTGATCACCTTCGAAAGCGCTGTTCGATCCATCGGCATTGGTACTATTCCTCTCTAGGACAACATGTTCATTTGCCGGCGGCCATGCCGGCGATAAACTCAAGCTGCCAGGTCATCTCTTCGGGAGAGATCGGGTATCCATCGGACGCGGTGGCACGCAACACGCCGCTCGGCGGAATCTTGGCAAGATTCATCTGCAGCCGGGTGGCCAGCCGCATGGACAGACCCGCCTTCCAGGCCAGTGCAACGAGTGCCTTTGCATTTTGCAGGGATGCCGCCTTGCGCACGACATCCGGCGGGACTTCGGCCAGTAACGACATGGCCGCGATCACAAAATCCGTCTCGCCGTCATTCAACGCCGATGCCACATGTTTTTCCGCAAGCGTGCCCTTCTTTTTCAATTTCTCTGCGCGCTTGGACTGCGCCGAATCAGAAGCCTCGATTTTGGTGTTCGCCCATTCGGGGTCTGCGGGCGCGGGCGACGTTGGTGCCGGTGCTGCGGTGCCTTCGGACGACTTCGCCCAGTTCGGATCCTCGACACCCCCCGTCGGGGTCCCGCGATCGCCCGCGTTGGACCAAAGCTCGGCGAGATCCTCGATCTCCCCGCCGTCCAGCCGCTGCTGGATGACCGAATCAATCGCCGCCATAGAAGTGTCATCCAAATCGGCGCGCTTCTTCAATTCGACCAGCAGGGAACCTGACACGATATCGGCGATCCGCCGTGCCGCGTCGGTATGCAACCGAGGCCGTTGAACCAACGGCCCATGCCAACCTGGCTGACCCGGCGCCTGATCGACGATCCGATCGAGTGTTTCCTCGCGAATTTGTGCGCTTTCATTGCCGAGCAATTCCGCGACGGCCTCGGCGTCGCCCGAATTGACGATCGCATCGGCGACTTCCTCGCCCAACGCCACGCGTCGGGAAATCGCCTTCAACGCCCCCTGCACGGGTTCGCTATTAAGGACCCGGATCAGGAACTCATCACCCAGGATCGGTGAAAGCTCCAAAATGGGACCACTGACGCTGATCTCCTGATCCAGGGCCAGTTTCTCAACAATATGGAGCGGCGCGCCGGCGCTATCCTTGAAGGATTCCGCCAATATCTGCCGAACGCGTACGAGCTGGTCACCCGCCAGAATCTCCAACGACTGCATGGTGACCTTGTAGACATTGGTCTGCTCGTTTTCGTCCATGCCAATCGATGTGGTCGCGATCTTACCCGCGACATCCGAGCGGACCCGGTCATCATCATCCTGGGCGAGCAAAAGATCCGCGTGGCGTGGTGTGATGTCATTCCGCGCGATCTGACGGCGCACACCGGGATCCGGGTCACCTGCCATGTAGTAGAGAATCTCCGGGCGCACATCCTCGCGGCCCGCCAGATCGCAGCGTTCGTCGTGGTTGCCGTCACGCGCCATGCGCTTTTGATCGTCGTAGCTGATCTCGTCGATCAGTTCATTTTCGAGCTGTGGATCGCTCATCCGTGAGCCCCCCGTCCTGTGAGTCACGGCTAAGGGGGCTGGCGGTGGCAGCTGAAATATGTCCAACCGCTTCCTCGCCACGCCTGGTCGATACGGCCCAGCCATTCTTTCCGCTTTTCTTCGCGACATACATTGCGGCATCTGCGCGAACCAGGAACTCACGCAGGGATTCACCCGAGGCCGGATCCAGTTCCGCGATTCCGATCGAGGCCCCGAGCGGCTTGGCGATATCTCCCGAGCGTTCAGACAGATGCGACAGCGCGGCCAAAATTTCGTCGGCGCGCCGCGCCGCGCTTTCGGGGTCGAGATCATTGAGCCAAACCGCGAATTCGTCGCCGCCCACTCGCGCGACCAGATCGTAGCTCCGGCTGTGTGACATCAGAATGTCTGATATTTCGCGCAAGACGCTGTCACCAACATCGTGACCGCAATTGTCATTGATCGCCTTGAAGTTATCGAGATCGATGTAGAGCATGGCGCCCGGTTTGCCGTCGCGTTCGGCGCGCGCCATGGCCGCCTCCAGTGAATCCTGGAAGGCGCGCCTGTTCATCAGCCCGGTCAGGCCATCGGTTTTCGAAAGCCGCTCGAGTTCCTGATGGTCGGCAATCTGGCGCATCGCAATTGCGAGCTGGCCGGCAACCGCATTCAGAACCGCGCGTTCGTCCTCCTGCCAGTCACGCCCCATGATGTTACGCACCAGCAAAACGGCACCGTTGACCGCGCCATGGTACCAGGTGCGACGCCCAAATACGCGATGCTCCCCGATCCGGGTCGCGAACGTATCTCCGCTCTCCGCCAAGTGTGCCGCCAGATGCGATACGTCGATGGTTTCGGGCCAGTCACCATGGGTCGCCAGAATTCTCCACCCCTCATCCGGCGAATAGCTCATCACCGCCGCCTCCGATGAGGTGGCGCGTCCCAGCATGGACGAAGCAGCTTCAAGCATCGCCCGGGGCCGGGCCTCCTCGCGAATCTGATTCACGATGTAGGCAACGACCTGTTCGCGAACCTTGGATTGCGCGAGTTCGCTGTCGCGCAGGCGTTCATGTGTTACGTCACGGCACAGGCCTCGTGCACCCTGCCAGCCGCCATTCGCGTCACGCACAGGCACGGCAGATGCCAGAAGGCAGGCTTCTTCATTCTCAATGTTTCGCAGCCATACCTGCGCCTGGACGACCGGCTCACGCGCCTGAAATGGCATATCGGTGGCAACGCCATCTGAATCAACCAAGAACTCTTCCGGAGAACGCCCCAAAAGGTCCTCGGGCGAATATCCCAGCGCACCATGGGGTGAGACGAAAATGAAACGCCCCGCGGCGTCGGTTTCCCATGCAAAATCGCTGGAGATGGTCACCAGATCGCGATACCGCTGACGCGATTCGAACAACGCCTGACGGATATTGACGTCATAGGTTGCGTCCCGTGCGAGCACCAGCACGCGACCGCGCGTGGCCGGCAGCGCAGTGCATTCGAACCAGCGCGACGCCCCCTCAATCAACGCCTCGATCTTGTCGCTCACGCTGCCCTGCGCCTGTTGCGCCATGGCGACCAATCCCGCGATCGGAGATTTGGAATTCTTGAGCGTGACCCGTGCGAAATGTGAGCCGAGATCATTCGCGCCGATGACGATGCCATTGGCGGAAAACTCGATCACGGCGCCCGGCCAGGCGGCCAACGCCTGATCCACGCCATCGAGATTCGGCAACGGCATGTCCGTCCAGAAATCCGGATTGGTCGGCAGCGCGACCACGGGGCTTTCGTCCGCCAGGCTCATTGCGCCGCCTCCGCTGCTGACTTCGTCTCCGGCGTGAACGAAACAGGACGCGGACTCTGGAACGACGTGATCAGCTTGCTCGGACGGCCATAGAGCCAACCCTGGCCATAATCGATGCCGCACTCGCGGACGAGATCGGCAACGCTTTCCTCCTCGATCATCTCGGCCACCGTTTTCACGCCAAGATCGCGGCACATGCTGGCCATTGCCTTCAACAGGGCGCGGCTGCGCTTGTTGTCGATCGCATCGACGACATAGGCACCGTCGATCTTCACGACATCGACATGCAGGGAGCTGAGATACTGGAAGGCGGACACGCCGGCCCCGAAATCATCGAGACAGACGACGTGACCGGCCTGCCGCAGCGTCTGGATAATTCGGTCGGCTTCTTCCAGATTCTCGAGCTTCGCAGATTCAGTAATTTCGAAGAGGACGAACTCTCTTGCGGTCGCAAACTCGTCGAGCAGTTCCATAAGGCTCTGGACGAAGGCCGGCGTACTCAACGATCGCCCGGAGATGTTCACCGCGGCCATATAGCGATAGCCCTGCCCGTTGATATCATCGAGCCATTTCAGAACCTTGCGGCACATCGCCAGGTCGAAATCGCAAATGATGCCAACTTCTTCCGCAAAGGTGATGAACTCGAACGGGGTCGATTCAAAATTTTCATGATCGAAACGCACCAGCGCCTCGAAGTGATGGGGCCGCTCGGTCTTCATGTCGCAAATCGGCTGGTACGCGACATCGAAAGCACCCTGACGGATCATCTCCGCGAACTTGTTGCGCCGTTCGACCGTCTCGGATGCGAGGCTGCTGAAACCTTCGGACAGTTCCTTGACCGTGAATTCGCCCGCCGTCTCTTCACAGAAGCGGTTGATCGTGTAGACGAGCGCCTTTGCAGTGTCTGCCTCGCTCATCACACCCCGCTCGACATCGATCGTGGCCGCTTCAACGGAAACGCCCGTGCCTTTTGGATCGACGGCCTTCGCATAGGTTTCGATTTGGTCCGACAGAGCCGACATGTCCGCGTGCATGGCATGCACGACACCGAAGCGGTTGTCGTCCAACTGGCCTGCGAGATCGCCATGCAGCGAATTGGCCCGGAAGAACGACCCCATGGTGGCGGTCAGTTCGCTCTGCGCTTCCACGGTCAGCCGTTCGCGGAGCTCATCATAGTCGCCCAGCTCGATCATCGTGAGCTGGCATTCCTCGCCGTCGGTGCTGGCTTCCGCAAGCGCCTTCGTGGCGATCTCGGCGAACGAGCCCTTGTCGTAGACCTCCATCCCTTCGACCCGGACCGCATCCTCGTCGGTCAGCGGGCTGGTGGATTGCTTCACCCGGAAGGACAGGTAGGTGTGCCCCCCCAGATCACTCATATGAAATCCGCTCAGATTGAGTACGACAGACTGGTTCGCCGGCGTCGTGAAGGTGATCAGCGCATCATCGATCCGGGTGCCGGCACGCGCATCCCGCAACAGTCGGTCGAGTTTGCGTTGATCGGCCTCGTCCACGAGATCCTTGAGGCGCACACCTTTGAGATCTTCGGCGCTCCGGCCCGTATAGGCATTCGTCGCACCGACCGCGAACGCCACCTCGCCGGCATTGTCGAGCTCGAACAGAAGATCTGCATTGCAGAATGCGAGCGCAACGAACCGGTCACGCTCCGCGCGCAAGCTGCCATCGTCCTGGCGCTTGTCATCCGACAGCATCATATTTCCCGGGGATTGACCCAATCCCTTTTCTCCGGTTCGATTCAACAGTTTCCACAACGCATGTGTCGCGCGCGGGTTGATTAATTGCGGTGTGATCGTACGTTGGCCGCAGTTAAGGAAGTCTTATTGGCGCGGAAGGGTTTTTGGCCCCACACCGCCGGAATCCTGGGGTTGAAGAACGTATGAAACCAATTGGCGAACTGAAGGGGACCGAAACCTGGATTTTCGATCTCGACAACACGCTCTATCCCGCGTCCACGGGACTGATGGCGGAGGTCTCATCGCGCATGACGCAGTTCGTCGGCGATCTGTTGGAGGTCGAGGCGGACATCGCGCTTGTCGAACAGAAACGCATGTTCCGCGAACACGGCACCACGTTGCGCGGCCTGATGAACGACCATGCCGTCGACCCTCACGCCTTCATGAACTACGTCCACGCCGTGGACTATGACCTCGTCGATGAGAGCCCACGGCTCGCGCGCGTCCTGACAGCACTGCCCGGACGGAAGATCGTCTACACCAATGCATCGGTCGCCCACGCCGAAACCGTGCTCGACCGGCTTGGTGTCGCGGATTCTTTTTCAGGAATTTTCGATGTGGCGGCAGCCGACTACGTTCCCAAGCCGAACCCACAGCCCTACGACATCCTGGCGTCCCGCCATGCGGTCGAGCCGTCGCACGCCGTTATGGTCGAGGACATGGCCCACAACCTGGAACCGGCCGCCGCGATGGGCATGACAACCCTTTGGGTCCGCGCGGACGGCCCGATCGATGCCTACTGGGCCGCACCATCCGACGACGATGACTATGTGCATCATCAGACCGACAATCTTGTCGAATGGCTGGAAAACGTCGCAGCGCATGGTCAATGAACACGTCCAAGCGCGTTGACATAGAGGCCTGACCGCCGCCATCTTCGCGCCGCCAAATCAACCGCGCATATACACTGCCTCCAACCGGAGGCGCACTGACGGGAAAAGACAATGAGCACGAGTGACCTTCAATCCGCGATCGAAACCGCCTGGGACAACCGCGAATCCCTGACACCCGCCACCACAGGGGCAGACCGCGAAGCTGTGGAGACCGCGCTCGCGCAGCTCGACAGTGGTGCCGCACGCGTCGCCGAGAAGATCGACGGCTCTTGGCAGGTGAACGAGTGGCTCAAGAAGGCCGTCCTCCTGTCGTTCCGGCTGAACGATATGGAACTGATTTCCGGCGGCCCGGGCGACGGCACGGCATGGTGGGACAAGGTCCCGTCGAAGTTCGCCGGCTGGGGTGCGGATGAATTCGCTGCGGCCGGATTCCGTGCCGTCCCGAACGCGATCGTCCGGCACTCCGCCTTCATCGCGCCCGGTGCCGTCCTGATGCCGAGTTTCGTCAATCTGGGCGCCTATGTCGGCAGCGGCACCATGGTCGACACCTGGGCCACGGTCGGCAGTTGCGCGCAGATCGGGTCCAACGTTCACCTCTCGGGTGGCGCGGGCATTGGCGGCGTCCTGGAGCCGCTGCAGGCCAATCCGGTGGTGATCGAGGACAATTGCTTCATCGGCGCGCGTTCGGAAGTCGCCGAAGGTGTAATCGTCGAGGAAGGCGCGGTTCTCTCGATGGGCGTCTATCTGGGTGCATCGACCAAGATCGTCGATCGCGAGACCGGCGAGACGATGATGGGGCGCGTGCCGGCCTATTCGGTGGTCGTTCCGGGCAGCCTGCCCGGCAAGCCGCTTCCCGACGGAAGCCCGGGCCCGAGCCTCTACTGCGCGGTGATCGTCAAGCGCGTCGACGCCCAGACCCGGTCCAAGACCTCCATCAACGAGCTGTTGCGCGACTGATACGCGCCGACACCCCGCCATGACCGATCCCGCACAACATGATGACCCGGTCGCGCTCGCCCAGGCACTGATCCGTTGTCCCAGCGTCACGCCAAAGGATGGCGGGGCGCTGGATGTGCTGGGGTCTGCGCTCAAATTCCTTGGCTTTTCCGTCCATCGGCTTCCCTTCTCCGACACCGACACACCGGACGTGGACAATCTCTATGCACGCCTTGGCGAGGGCGGCGCGAACTTCTGCTTCGCGGGACATACCGATGTCGTCCCCGTCGGCGATGCGGAAGCCTGGGCGGACGACCCGTTCGCGGGTGCCGTGATCGACGGACATCTCTATGGGCGCGGCGCGGCCGATATGAAGAGCGCCATCGCGGCGTTCACGACCGCCACCCATCGGCTCATCGCGCGTCACGGCACCCCAGACAGCTGGACCCAGCCCGGCTCCATCAGCCTGCTGATCACCGGTGACGAAGAAGGCCCAGCCATCAACGGCACCCGCAAGGTGCTGGCGTGGCTGTCGGACAAGGACGAGACCCTCGACGCCTGCCTGGTCGGCGAACCGACCAATCCGGACGCCATGGGCGACATGATCAAGATCGGGCGTCGCGGCAGCATGATGGGCTATCTCACCGTCCGCGGGGTTCAGGGGCACGCGGCCTATCCACATCTCGCCGACAACCCGGCCCATCGGATCGTGCGCCTGCTCGACGCCCTGACCGCCGAACCGCTCGACGAAGGCAGCGCGCATTTTCAGCCTTCGACCCTGCAGATCACCACAATCGATATCGGCAATCCGGCGGAAAACGTCATCCCCGGTGAGGCGCGGGCCACCTTCAACATCCGCTTCTGCGACCTGCACACGTCGGAAAGCCTGAAGCTTCGTCTCCACGAGATGCTGGATGCGGCTGGCGGGGACACCGATTATTCCCTCGATTTCCGCATCACCGGCGAATCCTTCCTCACCCCGCCGGGCCCGCTGAGCGAGGCCATTTCCGAAGCCGTCATGGCCGTCACCGGCCGCCAGCCGGAACTCAGCACGACCGGCGGCACGTCGGATGCCCGCTTCATCAAGGATCACTGCCCGGTCGCCGAATTCGGCCTCGTCGGCCAGACCATGCACAAGATCGACGAGAATGTGAGTTGCACCGACATCGAGACACTCACAGAAATATATCTCAAAGTGCTCGAGACCTATTTCGGTTTGAACCAATAACGATCGAGGATGCGCCACGGCGCGCGATATGAACCCTTTGGAAGCCGCCCACGGAGTTTTTGGCGCCTGGCGCCTGCTCCACTTCGACCGATCCGGGCTGAGCCATTTCCGGGCGACACGCGAAGGGTTCTGGAACTCGTTCTGGGTGGCGCTTCTCGCGCTCCCGGCCGAGGCGCTCATGAGCCTGTTGGTCTTGTCGGCTGTTCCCGAGACCGCCCCCGAGGCGAGCCTCGGACGCGTCACCCTGGTGTTCGTCTTTATCTTCGCCGTGCGCTGGCTCGCCTATCTGGTAACCATCGCCGAAATTTCCGAGGTCATCCAGCGGGGCGAGCGCTTCGTCACCTACGCCGTCGCCTACAATTGGTCCCAGGTCATCCGGATCGTCATCCTGCTTCCCGCCGTCGCCATTTTTGCGGTCGACGGGACGGACGGGTCCGGCTGGGGAATCGCGATCTTCTACGCGGCCCAGGTCGGCCTTTGGGTTTATTCATGGGTGATCGCGAGGATCGCGCTCGACGCACCACGTGGCGCCGCGGTCCTGATCGTGGTGATCGAGATTGCGATTTCCGGGGTCTTCGCCCTGATATTCAGTGGGCTGGTTTAGTACTGGCGGTCTAAGTCCCGGGTCGCGCGTAATCCCAAAATGCCGGTCACGAGAATCAGAGCGGACGCGCCGGCCACGCAAATCGCCAACGGATACGCCGTGCCATCGGGTGCCACGCTGACAAACAATGCACCCGCCGCTGCGCCCGCCATCTCAAAGGTTGCGAGCATCGCCGCACTCATGCCGCGTCCCTGATCGCCCGCTTGCTGGAAGGCCAGGACCGGCGCCGAGGCAAACAAGGGCCCGAGTGCAAATGCGAACACGCTCATCGCTGCCGTCAGGGTCACCGGCGTGTCGCCCAATAGGACGGCCAGCAGCACCAACAATCCCGATGCGGACGCCGCCGCGACGCCGATCCCATACAGCCGAGGGACACCGATCCGGGCGACGATCCGATTCGACAGAAGGCTGCCGAAGAAAAATGCCGTGACGATCGCAGCCTGAAACAGCCCGTAATGCCGGGTGGCCACGCCATGCCGGTCAATCAACAGGAACGGCGCCTCGGTGATGAACGCGAAGATGGCACCGAGTGCCAGCCCCAGGGTCAGCGAGATCATCACGAACCCGCGCATCGACAAAAGGCGGGCATATCCCGAGGCGATCGTTCCCATGCGCAGCGCCACCCGCTCGCTGGTCACCAGGGTCTCGGGCAGGCGCAATATGGCCAGCAGAAGCACCGCGGCGATAATGACGGCGAGCAGGGTGAAGTTCGCCTGCCAGCCAAACCATTCAAAGACGAACCCACCGATGATCGGCCCGGCAGCCGGCACCAGCGCGATGATCATGCCGTAGATCGCGTAAATCTTGGCCGAATCCTCGGACTTGTAGATGTCGCCGATGACCGCCAGGACGATCACCGCCTCGACGCTGGCCGATGCTCCCATCAGGACCCGCGCCGCCAGCAGATGGCCGATGGACTGGGACAGGGCTGCGCCGATCGCGGTGAACAGGAAGGCGGTCATGCCGATCAGAAAGACGACGCGGCGGCCATAGCGGTCACTCAGCGGCCCCCAGACGAGCTGCGCCACGGCAAACGCCGCCATGTTCAAGGCCATGGTGAGCTGAACTGTTTCTGCGCTGGTGCCGAAATAGCCCGGCAGATGGGGCAAGGACGGCGCATAGAGATCCGTGGAAAGCAGCGATGCACCACCGGCCGCGATGAGAATGAACAGAATCAGTCGGGACGGGCGCTGCGATTCGATAACCTGGGTCACCTCAGTAATCCACGCGGACAAGGTAGAGCCCGCTCGCCGGTGCCGTCGGCCCCCCGGCCGCGCGATCGCGTGCTGCCAGGGCGTTGCGCACGTCGCCGCGGGTCCATTTGCCTTCGCCGACCAGCTTCAGGGTGCCGACAAAGTTGCGCACCTGGTGATGCAGGAAGGACGGTGCCGACGCCTCGATGACGACCTCATCGCCATGCCGCATGACATCCAACCGGTCGAGGGTCTTGACCGGGGATTTGGCCTGACAGAGCGTCGCCCGGAACGAGGTGAAGTCATGATGGCCAAGCAGCTCCTGCGCGGCATCCGCCATCGCGTCGGCGTCCAGAGCCACGCGCACCCACCACACGCGCCTTGCGTCGAGGGCAGGCTGCGGCCGGCGGTTGAGAATGCGGTAGCGGTAGTGACGCGCCGTGGCCGCATAGCGCGCGTGGAAATCATCATCGACCGCTTCGGCGCGCAGCACCGAGATCGGCACATCGAGCAGGAAATGGTTCATCGCGTCGCGCACCGTGTCGGCGTCGACATCTTTCTCGATATCCACATGGGCCATCTGGGCCTCGGCGTGGACTCCGGCGTCCGTGCGGCCCGCGCCGTGAACCACCGCAGCCTCACCGCAGAACGCAAGCACCGCCGCCTCGAGTTCGGACTGAATCGAGGGGCCGTTGTCCTGGCGCTGCCAACCCACATAGTCGGTGCCATCATACTCCACCGTCAGCTTGTAGCGGGTCATCCCAACACCGTGCCCGCCGCGACCGGCCGGCCGCGCAGAAAATCCGCCGCCGCCAGTGGGGCCTTGCCGGCCCGCTGGACCGTGACCAGACGCAACGCGCCATCGCCACAGGCGACCGTGAGCTGATCGTCCAGCACCTCGCCCGGCGCGCCGCTTCCGTCCACCACTTCGGCCGCCAACACCTTGATCCGCGCGCCGTCATGCGCGAACCAGGCGCCGGGCCAGGGCGCGAAGGCACGCACATGGCGGTCGAGCTGGGCAGCCGGCAGGGCCCAGTCGATCTGCTCCTCGCCACGCGCGATCTTCGCGGCATAGGTCTCGCGGAAATCGGGTTGCGCTACGGCCACCAGCGTCCCCGCCTCGAGGCCTGCCAGCGCTTCGACAATCAGCCTGCCGCCCAGCGCCGCAAGCGCGTCATGGAGCATGCCCGCATCGGTCTCGTCGGTGATCGGGACGGCCTCACGCAACAGCTCGGGGCCCGTATCGAGGCCGGCGTCCATCTGCATGATGGTGACGCCGCTCTCTGTATCCCCGGCCAATATGGCCCGCTGGATCGGCGCTGCACCGCGCCAGCGTGGCAGCAGAGAAGCATGGATATTGATGCAGCCATATTCCGGTGCATCGAGCACCGGCTGCGGCAGGATTAACCCGTAGGCGACAACGACGGCGACATCGAGATCGAGGGCGGCGAAGTCTGCTTGGGCAGCGTCATCACGCAGGCTCACCGGGCAGCGGACGGGAATTCCAGCCGCCTCAGCATGATCATGGACGGGCGAACGGCGTTCGGCCTGCCCCCGGCCGGCCGGGCGCGGCGGTTGTGTGTAGACACACACCACCTCATGCCCCGCCGCGCGTAATGCGTCGAGAGCCGGAACCGAAAAATCCGGGGTGCCGAGAAAGGCGATACGCATATTCCGTGCCGTCCTGTGCGACAGCCGTGTCGCTGCCGTTTATGCCTGCTGCCGCTTCAGCTTCTTCATCTTGCGCAAAATCATGTTGCGCTTGAGCGGCGTCAGATAATCGATGAACAAAATCCCGTCGAGATGGTCGATCTCGTGCTGGATACAGGCCGACAGGAGACCGCTCGCCTCCAGCTCCTGATGTGCGCCGTCCGGATCCAGAAAACCGACCTTGATTTCGCGCGACCGCGACACCTCGGCATAGTGATCGGGAATAGACAGGCAACCCTCTTCGGCCAGCACGTTTTCTTCCGCGCGCCAGGTAATTTCAGGGTTGATCATCCGATAGACCTGCGGCGCCTCGTCCTCGCGCGCCACATCGCACACGATCACGCGCTGGGTCGCGGCCACCTGGGGTGCAGACAGGCCGATCCCGGGCGCGTCATACATCGTCTCGAGCATGTCGTCGAGCAGTTGGCGCACGCCGTCATCGATCGACACGACCGGTTCGCACTTCATCTTGAGCACCGGATCCGGCGCCAGAACGATCGGCAGCTTCGCCATCGCGGATGACCTTTAAAACTTGAGAAAACCCGGACAATTCCGGCCGTTACCTATGGCCTCCCATGGCCTGCGTCAAGCCGACAGGCGACTCAACGCCGATTGCTAGAATAGACCCATGGATATCCTGCTTCTCGTCATTGCGGTAGTTGGTGCTGTGGCCATCGGTGCCGCGGCCACCGCCTATCTGCTCCGCACCCGCCCGGATGCGGCCGCCCCCGAGCCCAACAGCGACGTCATCGCCCTGGCCGAGCGCCTGTCCCAGATGACAGAGGCCCAAGCGGCCCAGCAGGCCCAGCTCGCCCAGACCCTGCAGGCTCAGGAACGCGCGCTCGCCAAGGCGGTCGACGACCGTCTGCAGCTGCTGACCGGAAAAATCAACGAGACCCTGGAAAAGACCAACAAGTCCCAGAAGACCAATCTCGACGAACTCAAGGAACGGCTGGTGCGGATCGACACGGCCCAGAAGAACCTGTCCGACCTGTCATCCCAGGTCGTCGGCCTGCAGGACATCCTGTCGAACAAGCAGGCGCGCGGCGCGTTCGGCGAAGTCCAGCTTCAGGGCCTGGTCGAGCAGGTGCTGCCACCCGACAGCTACACGTTCCAGGCGACCCTGGCCGGCGGCAAGCGTGCCGACTGCCTGCTCGACCTGCCCAACCCGCCCGGCCCGATTGTCATCGACGCCAAGTTCCCGCTCGAGGCATGGCGCCAGCTCCAGGCCGCCGGCACCGACACCGAGAAGAAAGAGGCCGAGCGCGCACTGCGCCGCGATGTCGCGATCCATGTTAAGGCGATCGCCGAGAAATACATCATCCCGGGCGAGACCGCCGACGCCGCGCTCATGTTTCTGCCGTCCGAGGCGGTCTATGCGGAGCTGCACACCGCCTTCGCCGATGTCGTGGAGGCCGCCAACCGGGCCAAGGTCTTCATCGTCTCGCCGACGACCCTCTGGGCCCTGCTCAACACCATGCGCGCGGTCATGAAGGACGTGCGCATGAAGGAGGCCGCCGGGGTCATCCAGATCGAAGTCATGAAAATGCTCGAGGATGTCGACCGGCTCGACAAACGGGTCGGGCATCTGGAGGCGCATTTCGCGCTGGCCGAGAAGGACATCCGCGAGATCCGCACCTCGACGGGCAAGATCAGCCGGCGCGGCGACCAGATTCAGGACATCCAGCTGGGCGAAGGCGATGTCCCGGCGATCGCAGACACCCTCGCCGATCCCGAGGATGGACCTCCCGAAGACGACCGCCCACTCCTGCGTACGGTTGAGTAGCGTCTAGACTTCCCGCCGGCTCTTAAGCGCGGCGGTTAGCGTCCCGTCATCCAGGTAATCGAGCTCGCCACCCACCGGCACACCATGAGCCAGTCGTGAGATCTTCACGTTGGAGTCGGCCAACCGCTCGGTGATGTAATGGGCCGTGGTCTGACCCGCAACGGTCGCATTGGTCGCGAGGATCACCTCGGTCACCGCCTCGGATCGCGCCCGGTCTAGCAGCTTGCCAATCCGCAGGTCATCCGGCCCGACCCCGTCGAGCGCCGACAGGGTGCCCCCCAGCACATGGTAGAGGCCGCCATAGGAGGCCGTGCGCTCCAGCGCCCAGAGATCGGCCACATCCTCGATCACGCAGATCACGCCGCGGTCGCGCTCCACATCGTCGCAGATCCGACAGGGATCGACGGAATCGATATTACCGCACGCACTACAGGTGCGGATCGCCGCCACCACGCCCGACAGCGCCTCGGCGAGCGGTTGCATGATCTGGCCCGGCCGCTTGATCAGATGCAGGGCCGCACGCCGCGCCGAACGCGGACCGAGTCCCGGCAGCTTCGCCAGCAGATCGACGAGCCGTTCGATTTCAGGTGTCGACATACGAGCCCGGCGCGTCAGCCGCCAAACGGAAGATTAAAACCGGGCGGCAGTTCCAGGCCGCCGGTGAGTTCCTTCATCGCCTCGGCCGACTGCGCTTCGGATTTGGCTTTCGCATCGCCATGGGCGGCCACGATCAGGTCTTCGAGGATATCGGCCTCGTTGGGGTTCACCAGGGTGGGATCGATCTTGATCCCCTTCATCTCACCCTTGCCGCTGAGGGTCACCGTGACCATCCCGGCCGCCGACGAGCCCTCGACCGACATCTCGGCGAGGCGCTCCTGCATCTCGCCCATCTTGGCCTGCATTTCCTGCGCCTGCTTCATCAGCTGACCGAGATTCTTCATGCGTCATCATCCTCAGTTTCATCATCATCGTCGGCGGGTGCCGCGTCCGGCAGGAGACCTTCCGTGCCCGGATCGCGCACCTCGACCTTTTCGATACTCGCACCGGGAAACGCCTCCAGCGCCGCCCGCACGACCGGGTGTTCGGCCGCCTCGCGATAGGTCGCGGCTTCGGCAGCCTCGTCCTGCTCGGCCAGCGTCGCATCCCCCTGCGCGCCCGACACACTCACCTGCCAATGGGCACCCAACCACTCCCGCAGGCGGCCCAGCACCTGGCCCGGCAGATCGGACGGGGCGTGCTCGTTGGGGCGAAACTCGAGCCGGCCGGGCTCATAGGTCACCATATGCACGTTGTTATAGAGATGGCTGCGCACCGCGATCTCGCGGCGTGTGCCGAAAATCTCGACGAGTTCGCGGAACCCCTGGGGGTCGGCCTGCGCCTGGGGGACCGGGCTCGGGTCGGGTGCTGAATCGGGCACAGAATCCGGCGACGGCATGGCTTCAGAACCATTCCCGGCAACAGCCCGCGCGGCACCACCGCCACCGTCAGAAACGGGGGCGGCACTTCCAGCTGGCGTAGAGGCCGGTACAGCACCAGTTGCTGGCGCGGTCGGCGCGCTCTCGAGTTTCTTGATGATGTCGCCGGGTGACGGCATGTCGGCGGTATGTGCGAGCCGGATCAGCACCATTTCTGCGGCCGCCATGGCCGAGGGCGCGCGCTGCACCTCGCCCACACCCTTCAGCAACATCTGCCAGGCGCGCGACAGCACCGCGACACTCAGGCCATCTGCCATCGCCTGGCCACGGGTGCGCTCGAGTTCCGACACGGTGGCATCCTCGGCCGCCTTGGGCACCAGCTTGACCCGCGTGATCCAGTGGCTGAGCTCCAGCAAATCCTGCAACACCGCCAGCGGATCGGCACCGGCATCATGCAGCGCGCCCAACCCTGCCAGCGCATCGGCGATGCGCCCGGCCATCAGAGCCTCGAACATGTCGAACACGGCCGCACTGTCGGCGGTGCCGAGCATGACCCGGATATCGTCTTCGCTTGCCGTCGCACCACTGGAACAAAAGGCCGAGATCGCCTGGTCGAGCAACGACAGGCCGTCACGCACCGAGCCGTCGGCCGCCCGCGCGATCAGGCGCACGGCACCTTCTTCCAGTTTCGCATCCTCGGCGTCCGCGATGCCGCCGAAATGGGTCATCAGTTCGTCCGTGCCGACCCGGCGCAGATCGAAACGCTGGCAGCGCGACAGGACCGTCACCGGCACCTTACGGATCTCGGTCGTCGCGAAGATGAACTTCACATGCTCGGGCGGTTCCTCCAGCGTCTTCAGCAGCGCGTTGAACGCGTGCCGCGACAGCATGTGAACCTCATCGATGATGTAGACCTTGTAGCGTCCGAACACCGGCCGGTAGCGCACGCCATCGAGAATCTCGCGAATATCGTCGACCCCGGTCCGGCTCGCGGCATCGACCTCGATCACATCGGGGTGGCGGTCCTCGGCGATCGCGACGCATTGCTCGTCATCGGCGGCGGGTGAAATCGTCGGCCCGTCGAGCGCGTTCAGGCATTTCGCGATGATCCGCGCCGTCGTGGTTTTGCCGACGCCGCGCACCCCGGTGAGGATGAAGGCATGGGCCACGCGATCCAGCGCGAAGGCGTTGGTCAGGGTGCGCACCAGCGCCTCCTGACCGATCAGTTCATCGAAACCCTGGGGCCGATACTTGCGCGCCAGCACCTGATAATCGGGCGAAGCGTCGGTCGTCGTTGCCGGCGTCGCCTTTGGTTCGGCTTTTGGCGCAGAAGCTTCGGGTTCGGCTGCGGGTTCAGCTTCTGTGGCCTTTACCGGTTCCGGCTCGGGCGCAGCAGGTGCATCGGCCCCGCCATCCAGGAAGCTGGCCTGGTTGGGATCATCGATGGTCGGGCTGCCGTCGAGGGACTCATCCGCGTCCGCGACTGGCGGTTCACCCGGCTGATCTTCGAGGTCGGCAGTCATCGGTGTCACGTGTTCCCGGACAGATTGGCTCAGATACCAATATCCGATTCGGTGTTCGAGGTGGGAGACCGGTTGAATACGACCCGGGCGAAACTCGTTACGGCTGCTTCCTTCCGGACCTGACCGGGTTGGCGAGACGCTCGTCCGCCCGGCCTCCCATGCGCACTATACCAGATCGTGAGGCACGATAAACCACAGGCAAACCGACAATTCCGACCTCTTTCCACAGGCCAAAAGCTATGACAGGCTAAAGGCCGCCCAACGATCCCTTCCCCGCATTCTGCCCCACATCATTCCGCCTCGAATCACTCAAAGGCCAGCCAGTGCCCAGCAACTACTATTCCAGTGACTATCTCGACCGGGTTTCGCATCTGCGCAACGATCTGAACTGGCTCTCGCAGCAAATGTCGTCCACCACCAGTCGCCTGCTGCCGGTCTGGCAACAGCACAATCTGGTCGTGAGCGGCGAGACGGTCGCGGCGGCGCAGCTGGAAGTCCACCATATCGAGGCCCTGCGCACCGTCGATGTCGAACCGATCCTGCTGGGCCTGGTGGATGGAACCGCCTATTTCACCCTCGACGTCAGCCACATTCCCGATCCCCATGAGCATGAGATCCTGGCCGCAGCAGGCCTGTTCGAGGATCTGCGCAAAGTCGGTCCCTATGTCGGCCGCAAGGAGGGCAACCTGCTCGCCTATGCCCGGGGCATCAATTACTGGCACCAGCGCCACCGTTTCTGCGGGGTGTGCGGCGCGCCGACCCGCAGCGAATCCGCCGGACATCAGCGCCGCTGTACCGATGAGGCCTGCAATGCCTCGCATTTTCCGCGCACCGACGTCGCCTGCATCATGCTGGTCTATGACGAGGACCGGATCATCATGGGTAAATCTCCGCGATTCCAGGGCAAAATGCAGTCGGTTCTGGCGGGATTCCTCGAACCGGGCGAGACACTGGAAGATTGCGTCGCACGCGAGGTCTTCGAGGAGGTCGGCGTAAGGGTGACCGACGTCGAATACCAGCACTCCCAGCCCTGGCCGTTCCCGGCTTCCCTGATGGTCGGATTCCGCGCCCGCGCGCTCGATACCGACATCACCATCGACGAGAAAGAACTGATTTCGGCCGAATGGCTGTCACGCGCGGAACTGAAGGCGACCACGCCGGACTCACCCGTCCAGCTGCCGCGTCCGGACTCGATTGCCCGCCGCCTGATCGAGGAATGGCTCGCCGAGGATTAGGCGGCACCCCATACTTCGAGACGCCGCCTCCGGCGGCTCCTCAGTTTGAGGAAGATCACGAACCCGCCTCGTCCCGAAGGAACGACACCAAACCCAATCGCCTCATCCTGAGGAGCCCGGCGACGCGCAGCGGCGGCGGGCGTCTCGAAGGAGAGGCGCAGATTTATTGGTTGCGGTAGTCGGCCGCCGGAAACACGCCCAGCACGCGGACATTCTTCGAGAAATAGTCGAGTTCCTCGAACGCCTGCGCCACAGCAGGATCGGCCGGGTGGCCCTCAATCTCGGCGTAGAAACGCGCGACCGAGAACCGGTCACCGGAGATATAGCTTTCCAGCTTGGTGATGTTCACGCCATTGGTCGCGAACCCGCCCATGGCCTTGTAGAGCGCCGCGGGAACCGACCGCACCTGGAAGATCAACGACGTCATGCACGGACCGTCCTTGGGATCGGGGTCGCGACGTGCGCGCGACAGAACGACAAACCGCGTCGTGTTGCCGATCCGGTCCTCGAACCGCGAGCGCAGCACCTGCAGATCATAAATCTCACCCGCCAGCGACGGCGCCAGCGCGCCGATGGTCGGATCACCCAGCTCGGCGATTTCAAGGGCCGATCCCGCCGTGTCGGCCCGCGCGGCGGTGCGGACACCCAGCTGTGCCAGCTGCTCGCGGCACTGGGCCAGCGCCTGGGCATGGCTGCGCACCTCGACCAAACCCTCGAGTGTGGCATCCTTGGTGGCCAGCAGCTGATACTGCACGTCCAGATAATGCTCGCGGATGATGTAGAGGCTCGATTCCGGCAGCAGGTGATGAATATCGGCCACCCGCCCGCCGAGCGTATTCTCGATCGGGATCATCGCCAGCGCGGCCTTGCCCTCGCTCTCGACCGCCGCAAAGGCATCCTCGAAGGTGGCGCAGGCAAGCGGCGTCATGTCCGGAAACGCCTGCTTGCACGCAATGTGCGAGTTGGCGCCGGGAACACCCTGATAGGCGATGGTCGTGGCCGGATCGCCGGCCTGCTGGTTCGTGTCGGTCATCGTTGATGGCTTCTTTCGCGAAAACGCGCGTGCCTGCTATGCCAGCAATGCCCGCGCGCGTTCAAGATCGGCCGGAGTATCGACACCGAGCGGAACGGTGTCAACGCGTGCCGCGTCGATCCGCATGCCCGCTTCCAGTGCGCGCAATTGCTCCAGCTTCTCACGCTGCTCCAGTGGGCTGGCCGGCAGGGTGACGAAGCGCTCAAGCGCGGCGCGCCGATAGGCATACAGCCCGATATGATGGAAATGGTCACCCGGGCCCGTCGGTACGGTGGCCCGGCTGAAATAAAGCGCCCGGCCCGATGCCGCGACCGCGTCTCCCGTCAGCACCGCCTTCACCACATTCGGATTGTCGCGTTCGGACTCTTCGGTGATCGCACAAACCGCCGTGGCGATATCCACCTGCGGGTCGTTGAGGACGGCGACCGTCGCCCGCACGATGGCCGGGTCGAGGGTCGGCAGATCGCCCTGAAGATTGACCACCGCGTCATAAACACCTGCGGAATCAAATTCCGCCAGGGCGGCCTGAATCCGGTCCGACCCCGACGGCAGGTCCGGTGCGGTCAGCACCGCCTGGCCGCCCGCGGCCTCCACGGCGTCGGCGATCTCGGCCTCGGCGCAGGCGATCACCACGGGGCCGACCGCGGCTTCTTCGGCCCGGCGCAGGCATTGCACGATCATGGGAAGTCCGCAGATATCGGCCAGCGGTTTGCCCGGCAGACGCGTGGATGCCATGCGCGCGGGAATCAGAACCACGGGGTTCGTCGGCGGGGTGCGAGTTTCGTCTGGATTCGTCAGGGTTCCGGTCTCCATTACAGGCGCTGCGACCTAATGCCGCGAGGCCCCGATCGGCGCTGGCCGGGGGGCCGGACGAAAGATATATCTCGAAGCGCGAGAACGGAACAGTCGCCGCGTCGCGGGGGCCGTGGACAGGTGACCATTCGCTCGCTAAATTCGCGGCGCGCGGGATGTTCCGCCCGCGAAAAGATCCGGTTTAGACGGGGAATACGACGTATGGGTGGCGATTTTTATAAGGTTTGGGGCGCGGTCCTCGTGGCGCTGACAGTAGCGCTCGCGATTGGCATCGGAATCAACGAGGTGACGCACAGCGACGATCTCGAAACCAATGCCTACAAGGTCGATGTGCTCGAAGGCGCAGTCCAGACCACGGCGGCACCCGCAACGCCGGTGATCGAGCCGATCGGTCCCCTGCTGGCATCTGCGGACATCGCGGCCGGCGAAAAGGGCTTCAAGCGCTGCGCGACCTGCCACACCTTCACCAAGGGCGGCCCCAACAAGGTTGGTCCCAACCTGTTCGGCGTGGTCGGTGGTGCCAAGGGCGGCGCCTCTGGCTTTGCCTATTCCGATGCCCTCAAGACGATGGCCGGCACGTGGACGTATGACGAGCTGAATGCGTTCCTGACCAAACCCAAGGATTTCCTGGCCGGCACCAAGATGACCTTCGCCGGCATCAAGAAGCCGCAGGATCGCGCCAACATCATCGCCTTCATGCGTCAGCACGCCGACACACCCTTCCCGCTGCCGACCCAGTAGCGGTCAGCCGCCACCCGAAGTAAGTTGCAGGCGGCGCTTCATGCGCCGCTTTGCATATGTGGAGACTCCTCGCGTGTCCGACCCGATCGTCGACCCCGAACTCGAAACCTTTGCCCACAGGCTGGCCGGCGCGGCCGGCGTGGCGGCGCTGCGCTATTTCCGCGCCGACGTCGATGTGGAGATGAAGGCCGATGCGAGTCCCGTCACCCAGGCCGACCGGGAGGCCGAGACGGCGATGCGCGCGCTGATCGCTCAGGCCTATCCCGACCACGGGATCATGGGCGAGGAGCATGGCAGCGAGCGCCTCGACGCCGAACTCGTCTGGGTTCTCGACCCGATCGACGGCACGCGGGCCTTCGTCAACGGCATTCCTTTGTTCGCCACCCTGATCGCCCTGGTGCGCGACGGCGAACCCATTCTGGGCCTGAACGCCTACCCGGCCCTGAGCGAACGCTGGCTGGGCATCCGGGGAGAGCCGACACGCCACTGGTATGGCGCCAACGAAAGCGGCCCGGTCCGGGTTCGCGCCTGCCCGGCGATCGGCGACGTGCGCCTGTGCACCACCTCGCCCGACATGTTCGATGCCGCCGATGGCGCGCGCTACGCCAGGCTGAAGGACGCGGTGCGCGACACGCGGTTCGGCACAGATGCCTGGGCCTATGCCATGGTCGCGTCGGGACAAACCGACATGGCGGCCGAATCCAACATGCAGCCCTATGACTATCTCTCCCACGCGGTCGTCATCGCCGGCGCCGGCGGCACCATCACCGACTGGGAGGGCCGGCCGCTGGGCATGGATTCCCCCGGCTCCGTGCTGGCGGCGGGCGACGCCGAACGCCACGCCGAGGCGCTCACCTTGCTGCGGTCCGCCTGAAAAGAAGGAGCCCTGTCATGGCACATGATGTTCGAATCGCGATTTCCTGCCCCGACCGCACCGGTTTGCTGTCGGCCGTGACCGGGCGGCTGTTCGACCTGGGCGCGGATATGGGTGACGCCAGCTTCGCCGTGTTGGGCGCAGCCGCCGAATTCGCCGCCGTGGCCCGCCTGCCCGACGGGGTCGAGGCCGATGATGTGCGCGACGCTCTGGCGGCCCTGCCCGAACTCAAGGATGCCGAGATCGCGGTCGCGGTCTTTTCTCTCGGCGTCACCCATGGTGAAAGCGCCCATGTGACTCACCGGGTCGAGGTGCGTGGCACCGACCGGCCGGGGCTGGTCGCGCGCCTGACCGAGGCGTTCGCGGATTATGGTGCCAACATCGTGCGGATGGATTGCGAGCGTATTTCAGGCGGCCGGGCCGAGGACTACGTCATCCGCATCGAAGCGTGGATTCCCGAAGATCGCGCCGAAACCTGCCTCGCCGCCGTGGACAACACGGCGCAATCCCTCGGCCTGTCGAGCCGCTCCGAGGCGATTTAGGTCATGGACTCATAAAAGCGCGCTGCGCACAGAACTTGTAGGCTGGCGAGGCTTGTTCTTCGAACTGTCGCAGCTTGGCCTCTTATCCTTGATTCTACTGAGTGTGCGTTACTGGCTCTACATATCCAGTTGAGCCCCGAGCAAACAATTTCAAATATCATTTTTGTAATCATGGAAGTGTTGTAGCTTCCAAGTTAGTTCATTTTGTCAATATCGAAAGTGACGAAACGTCGATGATTGCACGTTCGAAGGGATCCGAACATGGAAAGCGATGAAGCGGCACTGCCCTCAACAAAATCCTCCACATGGCTCCTGCTCGGCATCGCGGTCACCTTCGAGATCGCGGGGGCGATTGGCCTCCGCTTCAGCGAAGGGTTCACTGTGATGCTGCCTACAGTCGTCGCCCTCGCGGCATTTGCGGCGGCGCTGTTTCTGGTCAGCAGGGTCATGAAAACACTCCCCGTAAGCATCGCCTATCCCGTCTGGGCGGGCGGCGGAACCGCGGGCGTCGCGCTCATCGGCATCCTGGTACTCGGGGAAGAGCTGAACGCTGCAAAGGCCATCGGCGTCGTCCTGGTCGTGGTCGGCGTCATCGTCGTGAACATGGTGTCGGAGAAGACCGCCGGATGTTGAGCCACGAATCCATTCCCTGGATTCTTGACGAAAGGTGAAGGGAGAATGAGCTACGCATGGCTGCTCGTCGGCTCTGCAATCGTCGCGGAGATTGCGGCCGCACTCGGGCTGCGCTTCAGCGACGGCTTCACCAAGCCGCTGCCAACGGCGTTCGCGCTGATCGCCTTCGGGTCCGCGTTCTACCTCATCAGCCTGTCCCTCGTGCATTTGCCGGTCAGCACCGTCTATCCGGTCTGGGCGGGCGGCGGGACCGCAGGCGTGGCGCTCGTCGGCGTCCTAATGCTGAAGGAGCGGGCGGGTGTCTTTAAGGGGCTTGGGGTCGTCTTGGTCGTAGCTGGGATCGTCGTGCTGAATATCTCGTCGTGAGAGCACGGCTCGTAACCCTAACCAGCTTTGTTTCGCGGACCCCCTATCAGGCGGGCAGCCCTAAGTGGGCCGATGCAGCCGGTTTTCCCGCACAAAACGACAATTCCGGGCCCGAATTGCGGCACATGCGCGGCGATCGCTAACTTCCCCGTGAAAAAGCGCGGCTTTGCCTTGATTGCAGACCCCATCTGCCCCCACTTAGGGGGGTAACGCAGTTCAGGGTCTGGGAGGGGTCATGCTCCGCAATCACTTCATCGCGGCCGTCGCCGGTATCGGTCTTGCCACGGCAGCATTTTTCGGCATGGTCAGCGCCGCACACGCGCTCGAGGGCACCGACAACGGTCCCGTGCACGCGCTGGCCATGCACGGGACGCCGAAATTCGGCCCCGATTTCACGAATTTCGACTACGCCAACCCCGACGCGCCCAAGGGCGGCTCGCGGGTCTCGGACGCGACCGGCACGTTCGACAGCCTCAATCCCTTCATTCTCCAGGGCACTCCCGCCGGGGTCAGCCTGATTTACGATTCCCTGATGGTGCAGTCGCTCGACGAGGCGTTCACGCTTTACTGTCTGTTGTGCGAGACGGTCGAGACCCCCGACGACCGCTCCTGGGTCGAGTTCACCCTGCGCGCGGACGCGCGCTGGCATGACGGCGTGCCCGTCAGCGTCGATGACGTGATCTTCTCGTTCAACGCCCTGCGCGATCAGGGACGGCCCTTCTATCGCTTCTATTATGGCAGCGTGGCGGATGTGGCCCAGACCGGGCCGCGCAAGGTGCGGTTTACGTTCGGCGGCGATCTGAACCCCGAGCTGCCGCTGATCATCGGTGACCTGACCATTCTCCCGAAGCATTATTGGGAGACCCGGGATTTTTCCAAGACGACCCTCGAGCCGCCGCTGGGCAGCGGCGCGTACCGGATTTCCGACGTCAAACCCGGGCGTTCGCTCACCTTCGAGCGCGTGACCGACTATTGGGCCAAGGACCACCCGACCCAGGTCGGTTTCAACAATTTCGACAGCATCCGGGTCGATTATTTCCGCGACCGGACCATTGCCCGCGAGGCCTTCAAGGGCGGCAACACCGACCTCTGGCTCGAAAACTCGGCCAAGGAATGGGCGACCGCCTTCGACGTGCCTCCCGTGCGCGACGGGCGCATTATCAAGGAAGAGTTCGCCCATGACCGCACGGCGGGCATGCAGGGCTTTGTCTTCAACATCCGCAACCCGCTTTTCAAGGACCCCCGGGTGCGCCGGGCGCTGACCCTGGCCTGGGATTTCGAGTGGTACAACAAGAACCTCGCCTACAACGCCTATACGCGCACCAGCAGCTACTTCGATAATTCCGAGCTGGGTAGCCGCGGGCTTTTGGCCGACGCCGACGCCGAGGAACGCGAGATTCTCGAGCGCTTCCGCGGGAAACTCCCCGACGAACTCTACACGCAAGTCTATACGACCCCGTCGACCGACGGCTCGGGCGCGCGGGGGATCCGCAACAATCTCCGCGAGGCGCGCAAGCTGCTCGAAGCCGCTGGCTGGGTGATCCGCGACGGGACCCTCACCAACGCCGAGACCGGTTCGAGCTTCAGCTTCGAGATCCTGCTGGTGCAGGCCGCCTTCGAGCGCATGGCCCTGCCGTTTGCCCGCAATCTGGAGCGTCTCGGCATCGCCGCGAATGTTCGTGTCGTGGACAGTTCCCAATACCAGAACCGCACCGACGCGCGGGACTACGACATGATCATCGGCTCCTGGGGCCAGTCCCAGTCACCCGGCAACGAACAGCGTGATTTCTGGAGCAGCAGCGCGGCCACCGCTGCGGGATCGCGAAACCTCATCGGTATTCAGGACCCGGTGATCGACGAACTCATCGAGCTCCTGATCTCCGCCCCGTCCCGCGACAGCCTGGTGCAGCGCACCCGGGCGCTGGATCGCGCATTGTTGTGGGGCCATTATGTGATCCCCCAGTTCCATCTGCCCGTCGACCGCATTGCCTTCTGGGACAAGTTCGGCCGACCGGAGAAAATCCCCCTGCTCGGCGAGGCCGCCAACCTGTCGGCCTGGTGGGTGGACCCGGCCAGGGAGGCCGCGCTGGAAACCCGCGAGGCGTCCCCGGACGCCCGCTAGCGCCGGTTCGCGCGCGCCGCTAGTTTAGCCCCATGCTCGCCTACATCATCCGCCGGCTGTTGCTGATCATCCCGACCCTGTTCGGGATCATGATCATCAACTTCGCCGTCATCCAGACCGCGCCGGGCGGCCCGGTCGAACAGATCATCGCCCAGATCCAGGGCAATGCGGTGGATGCCACCGCGCGGGTGACCGGCGGCGGCTCGGATCTCAACCAGGACAGTCTCGGGGATCCGCAGCGGCTCGATCAGGGCAGCGGGTTCGAGTCCAAATACCGCGGCGCGCGCGGCCTGCCCCCCGAGCTAATCGCCGAAATCGAGGCGATGGTCGGCTTCGACAAACCGATCCATGAGCGCTTCGTCATCATGATGGGGAACTACGCGACCTTCAATTTCGGCGACAGTTTCTTCCAGGACCGCAAGGTCGTCGACCTCGTCCTCGACAAGATGCCCGTGTCGATCAGCCTCGGCCTGTGGACCACGCTGCTGACCTATCTGATCTCGATCCCGCTGGGTATCCGCAAGGCCGTGAAAGACGGCAGCCGGTTCGATGTCTGGACCAGCGGCCTCATCATCTTCGGCAACGCCGTGCCCGCCTTCCTCTTCGCCGTGTTGCTGATCGTGCTGTTTGCCGGCGGCAGTTTCGTGGACTGGTTCCCCCTGCGCGGGCTAACCTCGGAGAACTGGTCGGAGCTCAGCCTGCTCGGCAAGATCGGGGACTATTTCTGGCATCTCACCCTGCCCCTGCTCGCCCTGACCATCGGCGCCTTCGCCGGGCTGACGATGCTGACAAAGAATTCCTTCCTCGATCAGATCAACCAGCAATATGTGATTACCGCCCAGGCCAAGGGCCTGACCGAGAAGCGGGTGCTCTATGGGCATGTGTTCCGCAACGCCATGCTGATCGTGATCGCGGGCTTCCCGGCGGCGTTCATCGGCATACTTTTCACCGGATCCCTGCTGATCGAGGTGATTTTTTCCCTCGACGGGCTGGGTTTGCTCGGATTCGAGGCGGCGCTCAACCGGGACTTCCCGGTCCTGTTCGGGACTCTATTCTTCTTCTCGCTGCTCGGGCTGGCGATGAATCTGATCGGCGACCTCGCCTATGTGGCGGTCGATCCGCGCATCGACTTCGAAAGCCGCGAGGTCTGAGATGACGGCGGTGAACGAGTTCCAGCAAGGCGCGCCGGTGCGCACCCGCCTGATGGGCGTGGCGATCACACCGATGACCGCGCGGCGGCTCGTCAATTTCCGCGCCAACAAGCGCGGCTACTGGTCCCTGTGGATCTTCCTGGCGCTGTTCCTGTTCACCCTGTTCGCCGAGTTCATCGCCAACGACAAGCCCCTGCTTGTGCGCTTCGAGGGCTCCTTCTACACGCCGGTTTTCAACAGTTATCCCGAGACCGTCTTCGGCGGCGACTTCGAGACCGAGGCCGACTATACCGACCCCTTCGTCGTCGAGCTGATCGAGGAAAAGGGCTGGCTGGTGATGCCGCTCATTCCCTACAGCTTCGACACGCCGGTCACCGATCTCACCGTGCCCGCCCCCTCGCCACCGTCCCGGCAGAACTGGCTCGGCACGGACGACCAGGCACGCGACGTGACCGCGCGGCTGATCTACGGGTTTCGCATCTCCGTCCTTTTCGGTTTCACCCTCACCGTCTTCGCCAGCGTGATCGGCGTGGCGGCCGGCGCGGTGCAGGGCTATTTCGGCGGCTGGACCGACCTCCTGTTCCAACGCTTCATAGAAGTGTGGTCATCCCTGCCCACCTTGTTCCTGTTGATCATTTTGGCATCGGTGGTGGAGCCCACATTCTGGTGGTTGCTGGGGTTGATGCTGCTGTTCAGCTGGATGTCCCTGGTGGGCGTCGTGCGGGCGGAGTTCCTGCGGGCCCGCAACTTCGACTATGTGCGCGCCGCGCGCGCGCTGGGGATGGGCAACCGGCTGATCATGTTCCGCCATGTGCTGCCCAACGCCATGGTCGCAACCCTGACCTTCCTGCCGTTTATCACGGCAGGCTCGATCACCGTGCTGACCTCGCTCGATTTCCTCGGTTTCGGTCTGCCCCCGGGCTCGCCGTCGCTGGGCGAGATGTTGAAGCAGGGCAAGGACAACTTCTTCGCCCCCTGGCTGGGCTTTACGTCCTTCTTCGCGATCGCGATCATGCTCAGCCTGATGATCTTCATCGGCGAGGCCGTGCGCGACGCCTTCGACCCCCGCAAGCAGATTACCGGAGACCATGGCTGATGGCCGATCCGTTGCTTTCCATCCGCGACCTGTCGGTTGATTTCGCGACCCCCAGCGGGGTGGTGCACGCCGTGCGCAGCGTCACCTTCGACATAGCAGCCGGCGAAACCCTGGCCCTGGTCGGCGAGTCCGGATCGGGGAAATCCGTCAGCGCGCTGTCGATCCTGCAACTCCTGCCCTACCCGACCGCACGCCACCCCGGCGGATCGATCCGGTTCGACGGACAGGAACTTCTGGGCACCGACGAGGCGACCCTGCGCGGCATCCGCGGCGATGAGATCGCGATGATCTTCCAGGAGCCGATGACGTCGCTCAACCCGCTGCACACGATCGAGAAACAGATCAACGAAGTGCTGTTCGTACATAAGGGCCTGGCACGCCAGGCCGCCCGCGCGCGCACGCTCGAACTGCTGAAGCTCGTTGGCCTGAACAACGCCGAACAGCGCCTCAACGCCTATCCCCACGAATTGTCCGGCGGCCAGCGCCAACGCGTCATGATCGCAATGGCACTCGCCAACGAGCCCAAGCTGCTGATCGCGGATGAACCCACCACCGCGCTCGACGTCACGATCCAGGCGCAGATCCTCGAACTGCTCGATGACCTGAAGGCGAAGTTCAAGATGTCGATCCTGTTCATCACCCATGATCTGGGGATCGTGCGGAAGATGGCGGACCGGGTGGCGGTCATGCAGCAGGGCGAGATCGTCGAACTGCGCGAGACCGAGGAGCTGTTTGCGAGCCCGTCCCACAGCTACACGAAGCAATTGCTCGATGCCGAACCGTCGGGCAGCGCCCTGGCGCCCGTGCATGACGCCCCGAAAATCGTCCAGGCCGATGACCTCAAGGTCTATTTCCCGATCAAGGCCGGCCTGATGCGCCGCGTCGTGGATCATGTCCGCGCCGTCGACGGCATTACACTGGAAGTGCGCGAAGGCCAGACGGTCGGCGTGGTCGGGGAGTCCGGTTCCGGCAAGACCACGCTCGGCCTGGCGCTGCTGCGGCTGATTTCATCCGACGGCCCGATCGAGTTCGAGGGCCAGGCGATCGAGGGACTGCGCACCCGTGAGATGCGGCCGCTGCGCCGCGAAATGCAGGTCGTCTTCCAGGACCCCTATGGTTCGCTGTCTCCACGTATGTCAATCGCGCAGATCATCGCCGAGGGTCTGAAGGTCCATAATATCGGCGACAAAGCCGCCGATCGTGACGCGATGATCGTGCAGGTGATGGAAGAAGTCGGCCTCGACCCCGCCGCCCGCCATCGCTACCCCCATGAATTCTCGGGGGGCCAACGTCAACGCGTGGCGATCGCACGAGCGCTGGTGCTGAAGCCCAAATTCATCGTGCTGGACGAACCCACCTCGGCGCTGGACCGCTCGGTGCAGGCCCAGATCATCGACCTGCTGCGCGGCCTGCAGGAGAAGTACAAGCTCGCCTATCTGTTCATCAGCCACGATTTGAAGGTTGTGCGGGCGATCTCCAACCATGTGATCGTCATGCAGAACGGCAAGGTGGTCGAGCAGGGCCCCGCAATCGAGATCTTCGACAGCCCGCGTGAGGATTACACCAAGGCGCTGATGGCCGCCGCGTTCGACCTCGCCGCGGTTGGTGCGGGCGATACGGTCTCCACTTGAACCTCATACTGTCCGCGTCATGGCCGTCCTGATCATCGCTTCCCACGACCGCCCCGACTGGTGGGCACGCGAGCTCTCCCTGCGCGACCCCGCGCTCGATGTGCGTATCTGGCCAGACGTGGGAGACCCCGCCGACATCACATACGCACTCGCCTGGAGGCCGCCGCCGGGCGCTCTGGCGAGCCTGCCCAATCTCGCGGTCGTGTTTTCACTCGGCGCGGGCGTCGATCATCTGTTCGACGATCCGGATTTCCCGGCCCATGTCGCCGTCGTGCGCGTGGTCGACCCCTATCTGACAGCCGGCATGCGCGAATATGTGCTGCTCCACACGCTGCGTTATCACAAGAATCAGCCCGCGCTCGACCAGCAGCAGCGCGACCATGTCTGGGACGACCGGGCGCGCGAGCTGCGTCAGGCCGACGAACAGGGCGTGGGTATTCTCGGGCTCGGGGAACTGGGCCAGGCCTGTGCCAGCGCGCTCACAAGCCTGAACTTCGACGTGGCCGGCTGGAGCCGGACCCCGAAAGACCTGCCGGGGATCACATGTTTCGACGGCCGGGGCGGGCTCGACGCGCTGCTCGGCCGCTCGCGCATCCTGATCTGCTTGCTGCCGCTTACGCCGGAGACCGAGGGCATTCTCAACGCGGATCTGTTCTCGAAGATGCCCAAGGGGGCCTACCTGATCAACGCGGCGCGCGGCGGGCACATGGTCGAGGAAGACCTGGTCCCGGCGCTGGATGCGGGCCGGCTGGCCCACGCCACGCTGGACGTGTTTCGCGAGGAACCCCTTCCCGGCGATCATCCCTTCTGGGACCATCCGCAAATCACGATCACGCCGCACAACGCCGCGATCACCGACCCGCGCAGCGTCGTCGTCCAGATTCTCGACGACATCGCCCGCCACAAACGCGGTGAGGCGCTGTCCACCATTGTCGATACAAACCTCGGTTACTAATAATCCTGTCATGCCCGGGCTCGACCCGGGCATCTCAGAACTACATTCAAGATCGTGAAGAAGAGATGCGCGGATCAAGTCCGCGCATGACGGGTGTATATCAGCCCGCCCTAAGCCATCTCGATCAGGCACCATTTCTGGAATGCTGGGCGCGTGGAAAGCGCCGCGTACCAGCGCCGCAGGTTGGGCAGGTCGGGACGCTCGATGTCGAGGCTGAAGAACCGGTGGGCGATGGGGCCGAGCGGGATATCGGCCAGCGTGAATTCGTCGCTCGCGACATAGGCGGTCTTCGCGAGTTGCCCGTCGAGGATGGTCATCCCCCGCACCCAGGCCTGGCGTGACGCCTCTATCTTTGCGTTATCTCGATCCTCTGGCTTCGTGCGCACGAGCCCCACGAGCACCGTGCCCTGGTGCGGTGCCACCACGGACAATTCCCAGTCCATCCAGCGCTCGGTCATGTTTCGCGCCTCGAATTCCGAGGGATAAAGCGCGCTCTTATTCTTGCGCGCGAGATAGCGCATGACGCTGTTGGATTCCCACATCACGAAATCATCGTCGATGACCGTCGGCACCTTACCGTTCGGGTTCATCGCCAGATATTCGGGCGTATCATTCTGCCCAAACGCACCGCCGATGTCGTTGTCATGGTCGTAGGCAATACCGGCCTCGTCGCAGAACCAGAGTATCTTCTGCACATTGGTGGACGTCGCACGCCCCAGAATTTTCAGCATCTCAGCTCTCCATCAGATCGAAAAGCAGAAGGGCCGCACAAAGTGCGACCCTTCCGTCTCACGTCCCCCCGATTGACCTCGGGCTTATTCCGCTGCTGCGGCCATGTCATGGCCTGCGCGTGCGGTTATCTCGTCGAGTGCCGGTTTCACGATCTCGTTGAACTCGGTCATGTTCTGGATGACCTTGTCCTTCGGCATCTGGGCATAGTGATAGATCAGCGTGATGTATTCCGCCGGCATCTCTTCCCATTGGGCGACCAGCTGGTCGCGGACTGAATCAGCCGTACCGATGCAGTACAGGCCGGAATCCAACATCGAGCCGATCACGTCGGCCTCATCGAGCTTCCGGCGGCCCATGGCGGCATAGAAGTTCTTCCAGATGTCGAAGTCATGGGCCATCACGGCGTCGACCGCGGCATCATAACTTTCGGCGATCTGCAGCCAGCGCACGATGTTCTGGTTCTGCCCCGGCAGCCAGTTGAACCCATTCTCGGCCGCGGTCGCGGCGTACTGCTTGCCGAGCGGGGCGGCCGTGTTGATGTCCGTGAAGTAAGTCGGGATGAAACCCATCCGTGCGTTGTAGTCGATCGTCTCGGGACTGCCACTGCCCGACACGAACACTGGCGGATGCGGGTCCTGGTACGGCGCAGGGCAGACGCTGACATTGACCACATTGTTGTTCTCATCGACCTCGTCCAGCGCGCCCATACGCTGGGTCACGCCGACCTGGGCCAGCTGCCAATCCTCGACACCCGTTTCGCCCGGGAAGGGGATCTGCCAGGTGTTGCCCTGGTGATTCATCGAATCCTGGGTCCAGGCCTTGAGCACGATCTCGATATTCTCCTCGAACACATCGCGGTTGTGCTGGTCGTTCTTGACGTCCTTGTCGGTGATCGAGAAGCCGCTCTGCGCGAAGCCGGCGCCGACGGCCGTCTGGTTGTTCTTGGCCGCCGTCGGGGATTTCGTCGACGTGGTGCCATAATGCTGACCGAAGACGTTGGTCCAGCGGCTCTGATAACCACGCGCGAAACCGACGAAGCTGCGGCCCTGGGACAGGTGATCGATGATCGCCGTCTCTTCGGCAACGCGGATCGGGTTCTGGATGCTCATCACATAACCGAGCTGGCCGACACGGACATTCTTGGTGATCGCGGCCCAGTAGGCGTCCATGATCGCCGGCGCCGGGCCGACCTCATAGCCCTCCGACCAGAAGTGATGCTCAATCGTCGCGACACCCCAGAAGTTGAGGTTGTCGGCGGCCATGATGACTTCATGCCAGCCCTGGACCGTCTCCTGATAACGTTCCTTGTTACGGCCGATCGGACGCAGTTTCTCGCGCTCTTCTTCGTTTTCGGCGTGAATAACCGGATAGGTTTGCAGAATCGGTTTAACCATCGGGGCCTCCCAGGGCAGCATTTATGATTGATATTTAGGGCAGTTTTAGCCCTTCAGTGACAAAATCACCAATTATGTGAACTAATGATATCCATATATATCATCTATATCTTAGGCGCCGAAACGCGCCTTGATCGTGGCGAACGCGGCACGCAGGCCCTGCGCCTCGCCACCCGTCGGACGCCCGGGCAGATTGCCGGTGTTCCACGCCATGATATCGAAATGCGCCCAGGGCACATCATCATCGACGAATTCCTGCAGGAACAGCGCCGCTGTGATGGCGCCGCCGAACGGCCCATCGCTGGCGCTGGAAATATCCGCCACCTTGCTGTCGAGCAGCGCGCGGTAGGGCTTGTGTAATGGCAGGCGCCACATGGGATCGGAGGCGGCGGCGCCATGTTTCTCCAGATCGGCATAAAGCTTGTCGTCATTCGCAAACACCGCCGCCAGGCCGGTCCCGACGGCAACGCGCGCCGCGCCGGTCAGGGTCGCGAAATCGAGCAGCATGTCGGGCTTTTCGCGGCAGGCCTCGGCCAGGCAATCGCCCATCACCAGACGCCCCTCCGCATCCGTGTTGGCATTCTCGACCGTTATGCCCTTGCGGGTCTGCAGCACGTCCCAGGGTCGGTAGGCGTTGCCTGACACCGCGTTTTCGACCGCCCCGATCAGCACGCGCAAACGCACGGGCAGCTTTGCCGCCATGATTAATTGGCCAAGCGCGAGCGCGTGGGCCGCGCCGCCCATGTCCTTTTTCATACGCAACATGCCCGCCGCGGGTTTGAGATCCAGTCCACCCGTATCAAAACAGACGCCCTTGCCAACCAGCGTCACCAGAGGACCCTTCGTGCCCCAGCGCATATCGATCAGCCGCGGCGCATCATCCGAGGCCCGGCCGACCATATGGATCATCGGGTAGTTTGCCTTGATCAGCGCATCACCCGTGGTCACGCGCACCCGCGCTTTGAAATTCCGCCCCACCTTCCGCGCTTCGCTGGTCAGTTCGGACGGCCCCAGATCCTCGGCCGGTATATTGATCAAATCGCGCAACAGCTGCGTCGCGTCGAGCATCTGGCGGACGGCATTGCGGTCTGCATTGCCGGGCCATACCAGATCGGGCCGGGATATCTTCGCGGCGCGATAGCGGGTGAATTCGTAGGCCGCGAGCCCCCAGCCCAACGCTGCATCATTCGCGACGGATTGCGACAGGCGCCCCGCGATACGGAAGCTGCCTTTCGGCAAGCGTGCGGCCAGCGTGGACCAGGACCACATATCGGTCTCCGGCCCGGTGACGAACACCGCGCCTTTCACGCCACCATTCTGGTTGGGCAGCATGGCCCAGCTACCGGGGTGCCCGGTGAAACCCGTCTGGTCGAGCCAGCCGCGCTGCGCGCGCGACAATCCCTTGCGCCAGGCGGCGAGACGCCCAGCCTCGATGACGGTCAGGGTGAGCGTATCCTTGCGCGGCCGGGAAATCAGATTGTGGGGCACAGCATGATCCTTATCGAAGCGGAGATTTGTTCCCTAGACTGTGCCTCAGCGGCCGGATCGTATCAACGCGGCGCGTGACGGAATCGCTTCAATCTTTTGCACGAAGGCACTAGGCTCCCGCGGCAAACGAATACGGAATTGAATGATGGCAATTAGTGACAACGACCTGATAGGCGCCTGGGTCCTCGACGAGATGTATGCCGAAAGCGAAGACGGCACGCGCAGCCATCCGATGGGCCGCGATGCCGGCGGCATGATCATGTACACGCCCGACGGTTACATGTCGGCGATCACCCATTTCGCGGATCGCTTCCTGCCGGCCGACCGGCCGAGCGACGAGGAGCGCGCCGAAGCCTTTTCGAGCTATTTCAACTATTCCGGCACCTGGAGCCTTGAGGACGACACCGTCACCCACACCCTCCAGCATGCGCTGGATCCGAACATGGTGGGCATGTCGCTGTCGCGCGCGATCACCAAAGACGGCGGCAAGATGGTGTTCTCAGGTCTTGGACCGGACGGCGTCACCCGCCAATTCATCATCTGGAAACGCGCCGCTTAACGCACAAAACTTGTGAAAATCCGGCGATTGACCGTCTTTCACGCGGCCAATAGGTTCGCGTTCACACAACTGAAGACAGGAAGAGAGATCTGCAATGATCGACTTTTACACATGGTTTACCCCGAACGGCCGCAAGGTCGCGATCATGCTCGAGGAAACGGGCCTCGATTACACGGTCTGCCCGATCAACATTGCCAAGGATGACCAGTTCAATCCGGACTTCCTGAAGATCAGCCCGAACAACAAGATTCCCGCGATCGTCGATCACGACAACAATGACTACCCGCTGTTCGAGACGGGCGCGATCCTGTTGTACCTGGCCGAGAAGACCGGCAAGTTCCTCAACACCACGGACCGCGAAGCCTATTGGCGCACCATGGAATGGCTGATGTGGCAGATGGGCGGCTACGGCCCCATCCTGGGACAAGTCCACCACTTCACGAAATACAATCCCGACGCCTCCGAATATGCCCGCAAACGCTACGAGGAAGAGGCGCGCCGCCTCTACGGTGTGCTCAACACGCGCCTCGAGGGTCGCGATTTCATCGTCGACGATTATTCGATTGCCGATATGGCATGCTGGCCCTGGGCGGCGCGCCACAATTGGCAGGAAATCGACCTGAACGAATTCCCGAATGTGCGGCGCTGGTACATGAGTGTGCTGGATCGCCCGGCGGTGCAACGGGCCTGGAACATTCCGGAGAATGATCAACCGCTGCCGATTCCCGAGTAGCGCAACACAGCATTCCAAAACGAAGCCGGCGCCCCTCGGGCGCCGGTTTTGCATTCAGCATCTGCGGTCAGCCCGGTTAACGCCACGGGCTTCCGTGGATGCCGCACTCGCTCTTGTCGAGCCCGGCCCAGCGACCGGCGCGCGGATCTTCTCCTGCGGCGACCGGGCGCGTGCAGGGATGGCAGCCGATCGACAGATATCCGAACTCCCACAGCGGATGGCGCGGCAGATTATGGGCCTCGAAATAGGCCGCCACATCATCGGGAGACCAGCCCGCCAGCGGATTGATCTTCACGCGCTTGTTCTCAACTTCAACGACCGGCAACGTGACCCGGCGGCCGCCCTGAAAACGCTTGCGGCCCGTGATCCAGGCGTCGAACCCTTCGAGCGACCGCTCCATCGGCACGACCTTGCGCAACCGGCAACAGGATTCCGGGTCGGTCTTCCAGAGCATACCGTCCGGATCGGCCTTCGCGATGTCCTGCGTATCCGGGTGCTGGACACGAACATTGGTCAGCCCCAGACGATCAGAAAGTTCCTCCTGATACTGGAGGGTCTGGGCAAACAGCTGGCCGGAATCGAGGAAGATCACCGGGGTCGCAGGATCGATTGCCGCGATCATATGCAGGACGACCGCCGATTCCGCACCGAACGAGGACAGCGCGGCGACACGGAACGGGAACACATCCTCGATCGCCGCCCGCAGAACCTTATCGCCGGCGCCGTCGGGCACCAGACTCATCAACCGCGCGGCCCGCATATGAGCCGCGTTGTGCGATTGCGAAGGTGCCTCGAATTCGCCGCGCATGACCTATCCGCTCGTCCCGTTCGAGAACGCACGCGACGGGTGGTTGCGCGTCGCCGCCGCCGATTGACGGCGGTCCGTCGCGGTCTGATAGACGACGCCGATCTCGTCGAACGCCGTCAACGCCTGAGCCGCGTCGGTGCCACCGGCATATTCGAAGCTGTCGAACCCGCAGCGCTCAAGAAACGCCAGCTGGTCACGAAGAACATTCCCAACCGCGCGCAGCTCCCCGGTGAAGCCGAACCGCTCGCGCAGCAAACGCGCGGTCGAATAGCCCCGGCCGTCCTTGAATTGACCGAACGGCACGGCAATGAGATCCAGGCGATCCACATCCTCGGAAAGGCTCTCAGCCGCCGTGTCACTGTCGAGCCGCACGCCGATCGGCGTGTTGCGCCCGGACAATTGTTCGCGTTCGACCCGCCAGCGTTCGAGCGACACGATCGCGCCGCCGGCGGACGGAATAGGTGCACCGTCTTCGATATAGAGCCAGCTGTCTTCAGACAGCTCGCGGTCTCTAATTAGCGTCATAGAGGGCCTCCTTGAACGGATCGGCACCGAGCCGCCGGTATGTATCGAGAAAACGTTCGCCATCGCTCCGCACGTCCAGATAGGTATCGACGAGCGTCTCGATCGCATTGACCACTTTGTCGTAAGGGAAAGCCGGCCCGACGATGTCGCCGAGGGTCGCATCCTCCGCGCCGCTGCCGCCCAGCGTGATCTGGTAATATTCCTCACCCTTCCGGTCGACGCCAAGAATGCCTATGTGGCCCACATGATGGTGCCCGCAGGCGTTGATGCAGCCTGAGATCTTGAGCTTCAGCTCGCCGATATCATGCTGCCGGTCCAGGTCGGCAAAACGCGCGCTGATCTCCTGGGCCAGCGGGATCGAGCGGGCATTCGCCAGCGCGCAATAGTCCATCCCGGGGCAGGCGATCATATCGCTGACCAACCCCAGATTCGGCGTGTCCAGATCATAGGCTTTCAGGGTCTGCCAGACCGCGTAAAGCTCGTCCTGGCGCACATGGGGCAGCACGAGGTTCTGCTCATGGGTCACACGGATTTCCGAGAAGCTGAACCGCTCGGCCAGTGCCGCGACGGCGTCCATCTGCTCTGCCGAAGCGTCACCCGGGACACCGCCGATGGGCTTGAGGGAGATGTTCGCGATGGCGTAGCCGTCGGCCTTGTGCGGCGCGAGGTTGGTATCGGCCCAATGGGCAAATGCCGCATCTCCGGCAATGTGGCGCGTCAGGGTCTCGGCCGCGTCACCGGCCGCGTCATAGAGCGGCGGGTTGAAGAATGCCGCCACACGCTCGCGTTCGCCGGCGGGCAGCTCCACCGCCGTGTCACGGATTTGCTCCCACTCGCGTTCCACCATCTCGGTGAACTTCTCGGCACCGGTCTCGTGAACCAGGATTTTGATCCGTGCCTTGTACATGTTGTCGCGACGGCCGAGCTGGTTGTAGACCCGCAGAACGGCCTCCAGATAGGACAGCAGATGCCGCTCGGGCAGGAAGTCGCGGATCGATGGCCCGACCATCGGGGTTCGTCCCAGACCGCCGCCGACGATCACTTCAAAACCCAGTTCGCCGGCCGCATTGCGCTTCACGATCAGGCCGATGTCATGGACTTTCACCGCGGCCCGGTCTTTCTGGTCGCCGGTCACCGCGATTTTGAACTTGCGCGGCAGGAAGGTGAATTCCGGATGCAGGGTGGACCATTGCCGGATGATCTCGGCATGGATGCGTGGGTCGATCACCTCGTCCGCCGCGACACCCGCATACTGATCGGCGGTGACATTGCGGATGCAATTGCCGCTGGTCTGCAGCGCGTGCATCTGCACGCTGGCGAGCTCGGCCAGGAGGTCGGGCAGCTCTTCCAGCTTCGGCCAGTTGTATTGCAGGTTCTGACGGGTCGTGAAGTGGCCGTAGCCGCGGTCATATTTGCGCGCGATCCAGGCCAGCTTGCGCATCTGCTCGGCCGACAGCGTGCCATAGGGAATGGCGACACGCAGCATGTAGGCATGCAACTGCAGATACACGCCATTCATCAGGCGGAGCGGCTTGAACTCGTCCTCGCTCAGCTCGCCGGCGATGCGGCGGCGGACCTGATCGCGAAACTGATTGACCCGCTGGTCAACCATGGTCTGGTCGATTTCATCATAGATATACATGCACCTAGTTCCCCTGTGTGCCGATGTCGTGTGTGCCGGTCTCGGGCAAGTAATTCTGTTTGCTCAAATCGGGCCGGATGCTGGGGCCCGTCGCGCGAATCAATTCGCGGTATTTGGTCGGGCGGACCTCGCCGTCTATCTCGGCCACGTCGATCAGGTAGGGATCGATCACGACCTGGTCTTGCGCGGCCTGAGTTGCCGTCACCAGCAACGCAGCCGCAGTCGCCTCGTCCAATGCAATCACGCTGCCGGCGATGAATTCGCACCAGCTGTCGTCCGCGGCCAGATAGACGACGATCCCGTCGCCCAACCGATTTGCCGAAATTACCTGCTGCGTCATCGAATTTTACTCCTAGAGGGCCCGGGAAACTGCTTGTGGGGCTGTATTGAGTGCGAGATCACGCGCGGCGTCGGCCAGGGCCGCCACCTCGCCAATCACAATCAAAGTGGGCGCACCGACTTGCGCGGTGCGGACCAGCGACGGGACCGTCGCCAGGGTGCCGGTGATGACCCGCTCATCCGGGCGCGTACCATTCTCGATGATGGCGATCGGCGTGTCGGGCGCGCGGCCATGGCCGACCAGTTGTTCGGCGAGGTGACCGGCGCGCGATACGCCCATATAGACGACCAATGTGTGGCGCGGCCCAGACAAGTTCGTCCAATCCACATCGGGTTCGCCATCGACGCCATGCCCGGTCACGAAGGTCACGGCCGATGCGTGATCGCGATGGGTTAGCGGCAGCCCGGCCGATGCCGCACAGCCTGTGGCTGCGGTGATGCCGGGGATGACGGCGGCGCTAATGCCCGCCGCGCGGAGCCTCTCCATCTCCTCGCCGCCGCGACCGAAAACGAACGGGTCGCCGCCCTTCAGGCGGACCACGCGGCGCCCGGCCCGGGCGTGAGCAACAAGCAACTCATTGATCTCGTCCTGAGGCACGGAATGGTTTGAACGCGCCTTGCCGACATAGATGCGCTCGGCATCGCGACGCACGAGATCAAGAACCCCGTCGCCGATGAGACGGTCGTAAACCACGAGGTCCGCATCCTGCAGCACCCGCAAGGCCTTGATGGTGAGGAGCTCCGGATCGCCCGGTCCCGCACCAACGATATCGACATGGCCGTTTACCGGTGTGTCCGCACGTCGCCGGTTGATGCGCGATAGCATCGCCTCACGTGCGACGGTCTCGCGGCCCGCCAGAACGTCACGCGCAATGGGGCCATCGACGATCTCTTCCCACAGCCGACGGCGGGAATCGAAGCTGTCGAATTTTGCCTTCACAGCACTTCGGAAACTGTTCAGAAAACGCGCCAACCGACCAAGATTGGCCGGAAGGAGCGTCTCGATCTGTTCACGCAGACGCCGCGCCAGGACCGGCGATGTGCCGTTGGTGGAAATCCCGATGGTGACCGGTGACCGGTCGACGATCGAAGGAACGATGAAGGAGGACAGCTCGGGACGGTCGACGATATTGATCGGGATTGCGGCCGCATTCGCGGCGCGCGCGACTGCCGCGTCGATCTCGGGTTGGCCGGTCGCGCCGATCACCAGGGTCATGCCGTCGACATCGGCGGGATCGAATGCGCGGCGCTCCCAATCCACGAGGTCCTGCGCGGCCCAATCTTCGAGTGAAGGCAGGCCGTGTGGGGCGACGACACGGATATCTCCACCGGCCGCCAGGAGCAGGCGGGCCTTCGCAACGGCAGCGTCACCGCCGCCGACCAACAGGACGGGGCGCGCGTGAAGGCGGAAGAAGAGCGGCAGGTTATCCATTATTCACACATTTATTTTGTGTATTAATATATTCAACATATAAATACGTCATTAAATAACAGAGTCCAGCATTATTCTGTGAATATGACGGCTATCGGCAGAAACACAGGCGTTCCGCCCTGTCACAAGCAGTCGGGCAATGGTCTGTGACAGTCCGGGCACCTCACAAATCTGTGGCTGGTCTCAACGCCCGCCCCATCCCACCTGTTACCCATGATGAAAAACCCGATGACCCAAAACACCAAACCCCGCCGCCTCGCCATACTTGTGGCCGCAGCCCTCGCACTGAGCGCCTGCGCCGGTGCCGGCACCACAGACGGTGGCAAGACCGAGCTCGACCTGCGCGAGTTTGATCGCCAGCTGCAGGACACCATCGGCGGCGCATAACTTGACGCCCCCGGTCGCCCTGCTGCACATCTCGGCATGCGGGCCAATCACGGGGGAACACGCCATGGGTTTCGAGACCACACAGCTCGGGGACGACGTCGATGCCATCGCGCCCGACGGCTCGGAGATTCGCCTGCTCGGCGCACGGCCCGGCGGCACGTTCGCCCATTGCACGCTGCCACCCGGCGCGACATCGCTGGCCGTGCGCCACCGCACCGTCGAGGAGATCTGGTACGTCCTGTCGGGCGAAGGCGAGGTCTGGCGCGCGCGCGACGGCCAGGAAGAGGTAACCCGGGTCGCGGCCGGCACGGCGCTGACCATCCCGCTCGGCACACATTTCCAGTTCCGCACCACCGGCGACGAGGCACTGCGGTTTGTGCTGTCCACCATGCCGACCTGGCCGGGCGAAGACGAGGCAGTGCGGGTGGACGATCACTGGCCGGTCAAATCATGACGGGCAAAGGATGACCGGCGATTGGAGCCGGCGGGCCGAAGCGCCTAAGCTGCCACGCACAACATTCCAGACGGGGAAACACCGATGAAATTCTATGATTGCGCAACCGCACCCAGCCCGCGCCTGGTGCGCATGTTCATCGCCGAGAAGGGCCTGAGCGCCGCGATCGAGACTGTCGAAGTCAATCTGGGCGAGCAGGAGCAGATGGGCGAGACCTTCCGCGCCATCAACCCGTTCTGCACCGTGCCGGTACTCGAGACCGACGACGGCCAGCGCTTCTTCACGAGCCAGGGCTGCTGGCGCTATCTCGAGGAGACCCATCCCGACCCGGTGCTGCTGGGCCGTGACGCGGGCGAGAAGGCCGCCGTGGCGGACTGGGTCTGGCGGGCCGAGCAGGAAGGCTTCCTCGCCGTCGGCGAAGGTCTGCGCAACGCCGCCAAGCGCCTGGCCGACCGAGCACTGACGGGACCCCATAACTACGCGCAAATCCCCGACCTGGCCGAACGCGGCCGGCTCCGGGTAACGCACTTCTTCGAACTTCTCGATGCGACTCTGGCGGACCGGGCCCATCTCGCCGGGGACGCCTTCTCGGCCGCCGACATCATGGCCTTCGTCACCGTCGAGTTCGCCGGCTGGCTGAAACTCGCCCTGCCCGACGATGCCACCCACGCCCGGCGCTGGTACGATACGGTCAAGGCCCGTCCGAGCGCGGCAGTCTAGAACCACAGTTCGGGGACCGCGCAAAAATCCCCTCGACAGGCGGCCATCGGAACCTATTTGATACCCGCAACCGCAAAACCATTCGCGAGACGTCCCATGACGCAACCGGCCTACGACACAAAAGACCTCCCCTTCATCGAAGCCGCGATGAACTACGTGGTCGACAACGGCGTGAAGCCGGTCACCTATATTTCGCCCTACGGCGAATCCAACAAACGCGACGAGACACCCGATCTCCGAACGGTACCGGTCTATGACGGGCGCTCCGTCGCAGGCGAGCTGACCCTCGACGCGAACGGGTTCGAGTTCCACAACCGGCCGACCGCGGTCACCGACTTCCTCGACAAGGCCCAGATCGAGACTGTCTACAATCCCGAAGTGGAGAAGATCGTCGCGGCCGCCACCGGCGCGTCGCGGGTCATCGTCTTCGATCACACATTGCGGGTCGCCGACGAGGAGATGCGGACCACCCAAAAGCTGCGTGAGCCCGTGCGCGTCGTCCACAACGACTACACCGACAAATCCGGGCCCCAGCGGGTGCGTGACCTGCTGCCACCCGACGAAGCCGAGGCCGCGCTCAAAAAACGCTACGTCTATGTGAATGTCTGGCGCTCGATCGGCGGCAACGTCGAGGAGGCCCCGCTGGGCATCTGCGACGCCCAGTCGATCGCCGAGGGCGACATGATCCTGATGGATCTGAAATATGACGACCGGGTCGGCGAGATCCACCGGACCAAATACAACCCGGCCCATCGCTGGGTGTATTTCCCGCAGATGGAACCCGACGAGCTGATCCTGCTCAAATGCTACGACACGGAGACCGACCGGGCCCGCTGGACGGCGCACACCGCCTTCGACGACCCGACGAGCCCGGCCGATGCGGCACCGCGCCAGTCGATCGAGACCCGGACCATCGCGTTCTACGACTGAGGCACGCTTAGGCGTATTGCGGCTCATTGCGCATTCCCGCGCGAATTTCGAAACGGGTCAGGACAATAAAATGCCAAAACTTTCCGGGAAATGCCTGTGCGGAAACATCAGTTTCAACGCTGACACCGAAATCGTGCGCGCGGCCAACTGCCATTGCAGCGATTGCCGCACTGCCACGGGCGCGGTCTATGGCACGCTGGTCATGGTCGACGAGGCTGCGATTCAGCTCACCGGCACACCGAAAATCTATACCCACAAGGCCGACAGCGGCGCAGATATCGAGAAGCATTTCTGCCCCGACTGCGGGTCGCAGATGTTCGGCCGGAACAGCGCCCGCGCGGGAATCACGAGTATTCGGGCCGGTGTGCTCGATCAGACATCCGAGATCAGGCCGTCCGTGAACGTCTTCCTGGACGGCAAGATTGAATCCACACCGATCGACCCGGATTTAACCGGCTTTCCCAGGATGCCGGGCTAACCGCCCGCGCCGGTTGCGGGCGACCAGCAAGGCGCCTTAGAGCGAGTTCAGTATGCGTTCGCGCGCCGCCTTGTATTCCTCTTCGGAAAGTTCGCCCGCCGCCCGCAATTCTTTAATTTTCGCGAGCCGGGCCGACACATCATTCGCTGGCGCTGCCGCCGGAGCTGGCGCCGCCGTCGGCGCCACGCCGACAGGCCCGACATGCCCCCCGGACACCCAAGCGGTGGGACCGGTCGGACCACGAACCTTCAGCCAGCCATTTTCTTCGGCCAGCACACCCAGCCGGGTGCCCTTCGGATAAGACACGAGAGGCTCGAAGCCGCCCCCCGGGCCGGCGCGGCCGTTCAGGGCCGTTGCCGTCACGGCGACCTCCCGCACAACCGTCTCTGCCGGCAAACTCTGGCCTGGCAGGTCGGTCAGGAAGACCGAATAATCGCCGCTGGCGGCGTCATTGCAGCGCTTCTCCAGTCCGCCACCCCCCTCGAGACGGCACCGAATAAACAACTGGGCCGCCTCGGCCTCCGCGCCCTTCGCATCGCGCGAGACCAGATGTACGAGGGTCAGGCGCGCCGGCAACATGTGCGGCGGATCGGCTAGATCCTTTTTGCCTTTGTCGAGCACGGCGAGTGCTTCGCGTGTCTGGCGTTGGCGGCTGAGAGATTCAGACAGGCCGAGATAGTTCATCGTCGACGGCTGGTACCCCGCCAAACCCTGCTTAAACAATGCGGCGGCGCCGGAGAAATCGCCCACGGCCGCGCGGGTTTCACCCGCCACCGTCCGCGGCAACACATGGCCTTTCGCGGACAGCTTGCCCATGGCCGCGCGGGTCAGCTTTCGCGCTTCGGCGAGATCACCATCGACCAGGCTCTGGCGTGCCAGAATGGCCTCGCGATAGCCGGCAAGGACGCGCTTTACATCGCGATCCTGCTGCAGCGCCTCCCACGCCGTGCGTGACTTCCGCCGCGGCGCCAGGTCCGAATATTCCCGTTCCAGATACTCCAAAGCGAGTTCCACCCGCTCGTCGGGCGGACGATGGTCGTTGCCAAACTCATCCGTCAGCGCATCTGTCAGCGAATCACCGATATCCGACAACGCATCGCCCAACTGGTCGAAGAACCCGCTGACCCCCTTGCCCGAAACGGCCGCCGCACGGCGGGCTTCGGCGCGACGTTCGCGCGCCTCCTCCTTCAGTTCTTCCTGGGTCTTGAGCACGTCGAGCAGCGCAATCATCCCGTCGGGCCGGTACCCGGCCGCGACCAGCAGGTCGATGCTCATATAATCCGCCTCGTCTTCCTGTTCGCGTTTGAAGGGCGCGTCCAGCAGGATGTCGCTTGCCGTCGCAGAACCCTTGGCGATCGCGCGCGACTTGAGGCTGGAGAAGCGATCTTCCTCTTTAAACTCACCGCGCTGCTCGTCGAGCTTGTCTCGGATATCGATCATCAAGGTAAACGCGGCCAGGCCGCGTGATCGCGCCTCGTCGAACCAGTCGGCCGTATAATGTCGCATCACGACATGGGTAAGCTCGTGTCCCAGAAGGGCCGCAAATTCGTCTTCGGTCTCGAGATTTCGCAAGGTGCCGAGCGACACCAAAATCGTGCCATCGGGATAGGCCGCTCCCCAAATATCCTCGGTCGACACGATCTCGACACGGGGTTCAAGCCCCGTGACCTGCGCCGCGTCGATCAACCGCCGCACGACGCCGTCGGCATAGGTCTGCACCTTTTGCAGGGGCACCAGGACATTCTCAGGCCCGAAGGATTCGAGGCGCGCGAGGGTCCGGCCCGCCGGCTGTTCCCCGCCCGGCGCCTCGTAGCGCAGGCCGATCTCGGCCAACCGGTCGGTCACCCGGCCTTCCGGAAGGTCATCACCCCCGAAGATACTGCCGAACACGCTGCCGCCCGAACCGGAACTTTCGGACGTGCCCGAGGCCGGGTCGTTTTCGAAGCCATCCGCCTCCTGCGCCCCTGCGGGCACCGCAGCGAGAGACATCGCGAGGAGGAGAATGACTAACTTCGCAACAAGATCACTTAGCATCGGTCGCTAAATCCTCGGCTGCCATCGGACTCCGTATTCTGTTTGCCCGCAACCTCTACACAGGTTGTTTTGATATCGAGCAAACGCTTCTTTCCCGTTTTGACTTTTCTGGCCTCGACCCAACCGAGAATCCGGCGCTTCGACTCGTTTTTGAACTGAATCTCGACCTTCACGAGCCCGAAGTCGGTTTCTTCAGATATTTGCAATGTGGGCACATGAAGCTCGCTCGTCGCAAAGGTCTCGATGGCCGCACCACCGGACCCGGATTCAAAAACCGTCACATTGGAATCGCGGTACTTGATTACCGCAGTTACCTTGGTTTCCTGCGCCTGGGCGAATGACGTCATCGAAACGAAGACCAGAGCCAATACATACGATCTCAACAATCTGAACATTCCTACCTCCCTCAATTCAGACACGCGTTGCGCGCGCCACCCGCTTGTGCGGCTGTAACAAATCACACTTCATTTTCCCGCCGCCGTCCCGGCGATTTCCATACCAGCCTGATGAAAACGAAATCGGCAATGCGCACGAATGCAACCACGCTAAAAATGCCGACCCAGTTGATTGGGGCCCAACGAAACTGAAGAAAAATAAAGGCAGAAATCAGCAAGATCACGGACGCGATGATCAACGCATTCAGCACCAACACAGCCACAAGGGCGAATGTCCGAGCCGAGAGAATGACCACGGTGCCGTCGGTCCTGGTATCCCAACCGGTGATGCGAAACAGAGCCCCCCACCCGGCCGTCAAGACCAGCGAGGCGAGAACGCCGACCAGGGAGATTGCAATCATCATTGCGTTTATCGCAAACCATGAACCCTCGAACCGAATGTATTGCCGCCCCATGGTCATGAGATTGTCGAGCGCCATGGCATGCAGATAGACGCCCGGAACGCGTCCGTGCGTGTAGGTCTCCGTCGTGTCGTCATTCAAAAGGAAACTGGCGCCATAGAACACGATCTTCGGTGGCCCACCGGGTCGCGCGGGCCTCAACGCCTTGTCGAGAGCCGCGCTGGCCCGCCGATTGTTTCGGAATTCCGCGTCGAGGAAATCGTTGGCGACGATCAACTGCGCGTAAGGGCAACCTTGAGGAAAACGCTCGGGTTTTCCGAAGATCTGAAACACCACGAGGTCGTAGAACTGCCGAACTGCGGTCCATAGGCCCGGTCCCTGAATCTCTCCGTCCGCCGTCCTTGACCGGCCGATCACCGGGCGGCACGCGAAATGCGGGCTCTGGCCCGTTTGCTCCAAATTTAGTAACGGCGGTTTGACTCCCCAGAAAACCTGCATCGGATCCGGGCCGAACGCGTCATCCGGGGCACAATTCGCCCGGGCCTGCATACCATCGCCCATCACGTTGTCGCAAAGGTGGCGAAAGATCGTCCAGGCCGCCCCGGGATCGGTCACCCTCTCATTCGGCTTCTTGAAATTCGCGCCGCCACCCTGTGTCAGCGGATAGTAATTCGTCGAAGCCGACTCTGAATGGCCGTCCTCGATGACCCTTGAAACCGCGACCAGCTCGGCGAGTTCTGCGAGTTCCGGTAAAATCACGCTGTCTTCCGGGTTGACGCTGTTTGAACCGAGAAAAACCTTCGTCGGCATTCCGCCCGGAACGGCGCAATTCTCGCCTTCCGGGGCGCATCCTTCGGCTTCGTTGCGAATGCGTTTCAGAACGCGCACAAGCTCGCCCAACCCCCGCTCGTCATGCCTGCGCCGGTCCAGGAACAAGATGTCGAGCATGATGACGCTCGGGTGGTAGGTCTCGTAAAGGTCCTCGATGACGCGCGCATGAACCTCCAACGAGACCGGCCAGGTGCGCCCGGCAATACCCAAGTCGCTGTCGTCGAGCAACATGACGCTCGGATCGTAGGTCTCGTAATGGTCCTCGATGCCACGCGCCCGAAACTTCAGCATATCCGGCCAGGTGAGCTCGGCACGTTTCAGGTAGCTGTCGTCGAGCAGCATGACGGTGATGTGATCTTGCCAGTCGATGCCGGACGCCACGCCCCCGCGGACATTGAAAACTTCCTCGCCGTAAAAGGGGGACAGAACATTGTAGATGATCCTCTCGGATTCCCGGTCGGCCGCACCGTCCAGACCTAAGGGATCGATCGACAACAATCCCCAACCCACGATCGTCAGGAACACAACCCGAGCCAACCGGCCGGGCCAGCCATGCAGGAGCAGGTTCGGGGCGGGGTCGGACAAGGCTCGTGCAGCGGCGATTTGCGCGGCGGGACCCGCCCAATCTGCCGACCCGTCACCGCCGGTCGCGTCGATAAATTCGCTGTTCTCGGGTACCGGGATCGAAATCGCCTCTGCAGCGGTCCCGTCGAGACTGACCCAGTAGACCGGCAACCCCATCGCACCAGCGCGCGCGACCGCAGCGTGAACATTCGTCACGCTGCTCGTATCCTTCGACAGGACGACGACAAGCGCCGTCTTATGGCTATCTGTCCCGGTAAGTTGAGCGACCTGCGACGGCCGCGCATCGTCATCGCGGGGCGGAACCCAACTGGTAAGGCCCCGTGCGTTCAGCGCTTCTGCAAACGCATTTGCAGCCACCCGGTCCACCGCAGCGTGGGCGACAAACACGTCAATCACTTGTCCTTCACCCGCGCTCATCCTGCCCCCAAGGCCATGAACACCAAAGGATACAATCGGCAAGCGAGAAACTCTACCCCCGCGAGTGCAATCACCTGTTGTCCGTCACCCGGCATCCTGTTTCGCCAGAGCGGCCGTCAACCGTGGTGCGGCGAAATCCATGAAGGCGCGGATCTTCGGCGGGACCAGGCGACCCTGCTGGTGGACAAGATGCACGGGCACGGCTGCCGGCGCCCAATCCTCAAGGACCGGCATCAGCCGGCCGGCCGCCACTGCGTCCGCGGTCATGTAGGACAGGGCCGGCGTGATCCCCTCCCCGGCTTCGGCCGCCGCAAGCGCGGCGAGCGCGTCGTTGATCTCCAGCCGCGGGGTGATCGCGACCGTCTTCGCGCGGCCGTCCGCCACATACCGCCATTCATGCCCGGGCATCAGCCCGGTGAAGGCGATCACCGCATGCCCTCTGAGCTCCGCCGGGGCCTCGGGCGTGCCGTGCTTCGCGAGATAGTCGGGGCTGGCGACGAGCAAACGCCGGACCTCCCCCACGCGGCGCGCGACGAGGCTTGAGTCCGGCAACTCGGCGATCCGCACGGCCACGTCGATGCCCTCGTCGAGCAGATCGACGACCCGGTCGTGCAATCGCACCGATGCCGTGACCTTCGGATGTGCCGCCAGGAACGCCGTGACCACCGGCGCCAGGGCCATCCGCCCGAAGGTCAGCGACGCGGTCAGGGTCAGGTGACCCGACGGTTCGCCGCTCTCTCCCAGCGCGTCGCGTTCGGCATCGTCGATGTCATCGAGCAGCCTGCGCGCATGTTCGACGAACCGATCCCCGGCATCGGTCAGGCGAAGCGCGCGGGTGGTGCGGGTGAGCAGTCGGACGCCGAGCCGGTCTTCAAGCGAGGCGACCGCCCGAGTGATGGCGGGCGGCGAAGCCCCCAGGCGGGCAGCGGCGCCGACGAAGCTGCCCGCCTCGACGACCGCGACCAACACTTCCATCTCGCGCAGACGATCCATCGGAAATCTACTGTAACGTTTATTGCAATAATATATTACATTTTTTCAGTATTATTACTATTCGTGTGAGATCGTATCTATTGGGCAACGCCGCGGACATCGGGTCCCGGCAGCATCAAACCAAGGAAAAGCCCATGTCCCGCATCCCCCAGATAGACCCCCAGACCGCCACCGGCCGGACCGGAGAACTCCTGCAATCGGTGGAACAGTCTCTCGGCGCGGTGCCGAACTTCATCCGCGTGCTGGCCAATTCTCCCGCGGCCCTCAACGGGTTTCTTGGCCTCTTCGCAGTCGCCCATGACGGCGCGCTCGACCCGCTGACGCGCGAGCGTATTGCCCTGTCCGTGGCCGAGCAGAATGCCTGCCAGTATTGCGTCTCGGCCCATACCGCACTCGGTCGCAAGGCCGGGCTCGACAATGACGAGATGCTCGCCAATCGCGAAGGCACCTCGTCGGACGCAAAGGCCGCCGCCGCCCTGGCCTTCACCCAGGCGCTGGTCGAGAACACCGGCGACGTGACACGCGCCGAGCTCGACGCCGTGCGGGCCGCCGGCCATGACGACGAAGAGGTCGTCGAGATCATCACCCATGTGGCGCTAAACCTGTTCACCAACCTGGTCGGCAAGGCCGCCCAGGTCGATATCGATTTCCCCAAGATCGAATTGCGCGCCGCGGCCTAGTTGTCGCGAACACCGGTCCCGGGCAGGATTCACACCCGGGACCGGCCCCCCATAAGAAGGAACCGCAACATGACCATCCAGAGCTTCGCAGACATCGCCTTCACCCCCACCGTCAAAGCGCTCCAGGAGGAGGCCGGCAGCCGGGCCAGCTATGCCCGCATGGAGGGCGGCGGCAATGACCTCGGGCCGCGCGAATGGGCGTTCCTGGCCGAACGCGACAGCTTCTACATGGCCAGCGTCAGCGAGACGGGCTGGCCCTATGTGCAGCATCGCGGCGGTCCCGCCGGGTTTCTGAAAATGATCGACGGCAACACGATCGGCTTCGCCGATTTCCAGGGCAACAAGCAATATGTCAGCACGGGAAACCTGATGAACGACGACCGGGTCTCACTGATCCTGGTGGATTACCCCAACCGACAGCGACTGAAACTGCTGGGCCATGCGCGGCTCGTGGGGGCGGAAGATCCGGTTGTTCTGGAGAGGCTCGCGCTGCCCGACTATCGCGCCCGGGTTGAGCGCGGCGTGTTGATCAACGTCGCCGCGCTGGACTGGAACTGCCCGCAACACATCACGCCGCGCTACACAGTGGAAGAGATCGCGGCCGCCGCTGCCGAATGACGCGCCCGGCGGGCTGGCCTAGTGGTCGGACGGCGCGGTCAGGCGGTCGGCGAGGCCGGTGTCGTAGGCCGCGCCCTCGGCCGTCAGCACGGTGCCGCTCCCATCGTGTCGCGCCAGCCCCTTGCGCGCCAGAGCCACCCAGACCGCCGGGTTGGCAAAGCCGCTGGCATCCCGCCCGCTGACGGTAAACGGGCCGACATGGACATGATCGCCATGCACCTGCGGGAGTTGCGTGATCATGACGGCACCGCTTGTCGGATCGGCCGTGCCCGAATCTTCGGCCAGCACCTGCAACAGGGCCAGCGTGCGCAGCTGCAGCTTGTTGAGTTTCAGCGGATTGGTTCTTGGCGGCATGACTCGTCATTCTCCGGCGCATTGGGATCGACCGACCAAGACTGCGCCAGATGCGCGGCAAACGGAACGCTCAAAATTGCGTGGATCGCAGACGTCATGCCGCGCCACCCCGACAATCCGCCGGCCTGGTACGCCCCGTCATGAGAGGCCACGGCCAGCATGACCCGTTGATATTCCTGCCCTGCCAGATGCTCACACGAAATCTGTTTGTGCCCGCCGACCCCGAACATCGTCCCGCGTGGCGTCCGGGCCTATTGCGTGGTCCGGAATCGGGAGCGTTGGACCAGGGCGACGGTGAGCAGCGGCACAAGAAGCGCGATCAACGCCACCGAGATCAGCAGCCACCCTAATTCGCTGTAATTCGCCACGACATCGATCACACCCGTTGCCCGGTCGAGAACCTCGCGCTGTATCACGTAGACCTGGTTCAGATATTTCGTTGCCAGGCTGCTCGCGGAGAGGGCCAGATTCGTGAATGACGCCATGACCGCAAAGAATGTGGCCTTGAGATGAGGCGGGGCGTTCTTCGCGATCCAGGCCAACATCGGGATCATGGCAATCTGCGAGAGCGGCGACTCAAGCGCGGTATCGAAAATCGCGATGAACCGTGCATCGACCACGCCGCTGGTGAATTCAGACGTCCAGTTGTGGACGCCATAGTAGAGGCCGATATTCGGCAAGGAGAGAAGACCTCCGACGACGGTCAGAAGCACGACGACATAGGCGATGGAATGCTTCGCCATCAGGGGCCGCAGGACGATCATCCCGATCAGCGCCAGGATCGAGGTAATGAGGGTGAGGATCGAGAGGAACTGCTCGTCAAATCTCAGCACATCGATCTCCCACCAGGTCGCACCGGGCCCGGGAAGCGGGACAGCGCGAAACGCAAACACGATGAGCGCCGTGCCGATAAGCGCGCCGCGGGTTCCCGCGTCAATTTCCCGGATCAGCCGGCTCATGATGACCAGGATGATCGCCATGGAACCGACGAAGATAATCTCCTGGGAGAACGCAATATCGCTCAGCCCCATCGCCAGCGCGAAGGCAACAAACGCGAGGCTCCCGCCGAAGATCCACCAGTTGGGAGTCGTCTCCCCGGCCGGGGTCCCGGTCATACGTTCGATGCGATCGTCCGCCAGCCCGGCGGCCCGCATCGCCGCCACGCGCCGCCGCTTCGCCAGGTTTCCGGATATGACGCCCGCCACCGAGATGACCGGCAACGCAAATGCGATCAAATAGAGCTCCCCGTACAGGGGTATTTTCTCGGCATTCGTCAGTTGGGCGACGCCGGAGAACTTGCCGATGTTCAGCGCCGCAACAATGACGATTCCCGAGATAATCGCGAACCGCCCAAGGGTCTGCATGGTTGTGTGCATCGCCTTGATGACATCGTCCCCATAGGGTGCCCCGTTGCGATCGAACAGCGGCACGGCCTCGACCGTCATCGCGTCCGCGACCACGTCCTGAATGACATACCCGACCGGTGCCAGGAGAACGCTCAAGACATACCAGGCCTCGACCCGCATGATCGCGGCCATGAACGCTGTTTGCGTCACGAGGCCGAACATGATCGCGATGCTGCACGCGATCAGCGCAGCACCGAGATAGATCAAGGACGACTTCCAGCGCCAAATGATGTCCACCAGATGACCGAGCGGCATCTTGAGGATCCAGGGTATCCCCGCCCAGAAACTCAGACCGGCAAGGAACGCCGCCGAAAATCCGAAATAGTCTTTGACGAAAAAGGCTGCAACGATCGCAGTGAGGCCGGACATGCCGGCGGCGAGGTAGACCATCAGGGGCGGCAGATAAGACCAGCGAAACTGCCTGCCGAGATCAACAAAGGTGCTGTCGGCCCAACCCGCAAGACGATTGATCACGACCGTTCCGAACCGACCCAGCATTGCCTCATTGTACCTTTTGAGGCTCCCTCAGGAGCGTAGACCCCAGGCTCGATATTCATTCTGGTTTCGCGCACCAACGCGAAAGGTGCCCGACATGTCGTCGGAAATGCCGGCGACCATTCAAGACGACGCCGCTGTTTCGCGGTTCCAGGGCATCAACAGGAGCATCCTGGCCATTCCACACCATCCCGTCGCGCCCGCAAACATCAATCCGCCACCCACAATCACCGGTACCAGCAAAAACCAGAGTGAGACGGCCAGAGCGAGCAACACACCGATCACGATGAGGCCGCCGGCGACAATCTGCACCTGACGCATGACGTCGATGGGCGCGCGGCGGTCGAGATGAACGGGCAAGCCCGCCTTCTTCCAGCCTGCGAGACCGCCGTCGAGCATATGGACCGAGCGAAAATCAGCGGTTGCGAGAAGTCGCTCCGCATTCGCGGCCGTGCGCGCGCCGCTTTGACAATAAAAGACCACCCGTTTGGTGTCCTCGCTTGCAAAATCCGCCTTATCAAACCCGCTGAGAGGCACGAGGCGCGCACCGATAATATGCTCGCGCGCATATTCCGAAGGTTCGCGCACATCGATCAGGATCGCTGTCCCTTCCTTCACCCAGCCGTTCGCGGTCTCGGGGGTCACATGTTGCATAGTCATGACGCATCCTTGTGCCGTTTGCTGTCCAAACCAAAGTCGATGCCGCTCAGTTAGGCTTCCGGTCGGCCGTTCCGCCAACCTGCGGGATTACGGTGGCACCAACGCTCCCGCAACCAATAGCCTGCCCCGGCAGGTTTGGCGTTGACCCAGCGCAAACAAGACGCGATCGGATCGTTGATCCGCATCAATGGGTGATTTCCGCAGCGACCTATAGTGGTGCCAGTCTTGAACACTCGCGTGACGGGGGCAAAAATGAGTGCAAACTCGACGCCGACAGCAAACGTCAGAACATTTTTTCACGACCCGACATTCACCGCCACGCATGTCGTCTGGGATTCCGAAACCCGCGATGCCATCATCATCGACAGCGCCCTCGACTATGACCACAAATCGGGGCGCACCTCGACTGAAACAGCCGACCAGATCGTCGCGTTTGCGGAACAGACGCGGTTGAACATCTGTTGGATTCTGGAAACCCACGCCCATGCCGATCACATCACTGCGGCACCCTATTTGAAGGCGAAACTCGGCGGGGAAACCGCCATCGGCGAACACATCACCAAGGTTCAGGAAACGTTCAAACCGGTTTTCAACCTGGAGCCGGATTTCACAACCGACGGATCACAATTCGACCGTCTGCTCGTCGACGGCGATATCCTCACCGTGGGAACGCTGACCTGCAGGGTCATGCACACGCCGGGACACACGCCGGCATGCGTCACCTTCGTGGTGGGCGATGCGGCCTTCGTGGGCGACACGGTTTTCATGCCCGACTATGGAACCGCACGCGTCGATTTCCCCGGCGGCGATGCCACGACACTTTACCGCTCGATACAGAAACTTTTTGCGCTGCCCGAGCAGACGCGTCTGTTCATGTGCCACGATTACAAGGCACCCGATCGTGATGACTTCGCGTGGGAATCCACCGTGGCGCGCGAGAAAGCGGAGAACGTGCACATACGTTCAGGAATCACCGAAAGCGCGTTCGTCGAAATGCGCAACGCGCGAGACGGGACGCTCGAAATGCCGGTCCTGATCCTGCCCTCCATCCAGGTCAACATCCGGGCCGGCGCGTTGCCGCCTGCAGAGAGCAACGGGGTGCGATATCTCAAACTGCCCCTGAACGCGCTCTAGAAAATCAGGCACGCCTCTCCTCGGTCGACCGCAACAAACTCTCCGCGATCGGACATGAGGCGGCGCACAGACGCATGCGCCGATCAGTCGATGCTCGCGGTGAGTTCGATAATCTGGCCCTTGCGAAGCACCCGGACCCGGACCGTCTGACCGGACTCGACGTCGGCAAGATGTCGACGCAAATCAACATAGGATTCCAGCGTGCCGACCGTGCGGCCATCGACGTCAAGAATGATGTCGCCGCCAAGCAGCAATTGTTGTTCGCCGATCATCGCCGGCATGAACCCATGTCGAAGTCCGATGCGCGCACCGGGCGACCCGGCGGCAACACGCTGCACCAGGAGCCCCGATTCCTGGGGAAGATTGAACAAACCGGCAAAGGTTGCATTCAGCGCGAAGACACTCACACCGCTCCAGGGAGAGCGGTGCCTGAGCAGAAGTTTCTTGACGGAGTTGGAAGTGACCGAGAACCCCAGCCCCTCGAAATTTCCGGACTGACTCAATTGATGCGTCACGATCCCGATCACGTTGCCGTTCATGTCGAACATCGGACCGCCGGAATTTCCGCCATGGATCGCCACATCGGCCTGAAAGAATTCGGCAAGCCCCGGGACACTTGAAAGGGTCCCTGGCAGATGTCGCGCGCTGATATGGCCGACGGTCAGAGTGTGGCCCAGACCATAGGGCGCGCCGATCACGAATACCTGTTGCCCCACGCGCACCGTGTCCGAATCCGCCAAGCGCACGGAGACCGCGTTCTCCGGGATCTCCTCCAGGCGAAGCAGCGCCAGATCGGCGATTGGATCGGACGCGACGATCGTCGCACTCACCCGTGTCCCATCGGAAAATTCGACCTGGACGAAATCGGCAACCTGCACCAGATGGGCCGCCGTCAGGACATCACCGGTCTCGGAAATCAGCACGCCCGAACCCTGATCGGAAAACGGCACAAGATTGGCTTCATCGTGACCCATGACCGCGTGCTCGAGGGTCCGCACCACCACCACCGACCCGTTGACGTTGTCATAGACATCTTCAATGGACAGGGCGGGCTCGGCCGCATTCGCAGCCCCGCTCAAGACGATGATCAGCAGTCCGAATATCCCGAACCAGCCGTTCAAGGAACCTGGTGAGATGTGGCGGAGAACGCTCATCGGTTGTGTGCGGCACCGCCCGTCAACGGCACCCGAACGCTTTCCGAAGCGTGAATTCGGCGATCCTGAGAGGTGAATCCGCGGGCGTTCTCGATCTGATGCACTCATCTTCCTGCCTCGCGATTCGTGGACGGAACACGAACCTAGCGGCCCGGGAAATCCTGCGCGTTGCGCTGGATCAAGCACACCGGCGCGCGGCCGTTTTCATGCAGAACAGATATCGAGAACCCGGCAGGGAAAGGCCCGCGAGAAAACGAATTCACGCGCGCAAGAATCTGCGGGTGAACCCGCGCCTCGACGTTTGTTGATCTGGATCATGGTCCCCGGAAGGATCCCATGTCCTCATGGAACGTAGAGCACGTCGAAACCGACGAAGAGCGCAATGGAGAGAAAAATGGCACGCGAATTTACACCCCACACCTACAGGATCGTCGTCGACGGGATCGCCGCGAACTACATGATTTACCCGCATTTCTGTGCCTTCATCGAGACCGGCTCAAACAGCCCGACCGTGATGATGACGGCAAACCATGCTTCGGAACCCGACAAGATCGATTTCGAACAGGCCATGGGTGGCAACCGAAAGGACGACGGTCGCAAGGGCATCTTTGTCTATATGAGATGGTCGGGAACGCCGCGCATGGGCGACACCGTGACCGTCACGGTCTGGCAGGACGGCGCCGAAAAATACGGCGCCCCGGAGCCGTTGCCCGAAGACAAGTTCGACCAAGACAACCCCACGGCAATGTTCGAGCAAGGCCCCGTCGATTCCTGACGGCCACCAGAATTGGCCGGAGACGGGCGGTGAATATCGGGAAAGCAACCCTGGGCATTCGAATCGCCGCTGTCATCGCGATTCTGTTTGGCCTGCTGACCATCCTGTCCGGTGGCTTGGCGCTGTTCGGAGGTCCCGAGGCCCAGGCTGCCGCCGGCGATGCCGTGGCGTTCGTTCTCTGGTTTAATTCTGGCGCCGGTCTTTTCCGGGCAACAGGTTGGTCGGTTTGGCTGGCGGCGTTCATTGCGCTGTCGACGCTGCTCGTGTTCGCGGCGTTCGGCGTTCATATCTGGACGGGCGGCGCCTATGAGATGCGCACCGTCGGCGCGATGACCCTGCGAAGTCTTGTCTGGATCGCCATTGCGACTGTCGGTTTCCGCAGCAGCACTACGTCGTGATCCCGCCCTTATCATAGCTGTCGCGCGACCAAAGCTGACGCCAGCCAAACCCGATGATCAGCAACGGTATCAGGCCCTCTGCGGCGACGATGCGCATGGCCGTCGAGCCGCCGAACCATTCGCCCATGAGGCCGATATTGGTAAACCCGATGAGCCCGCTGCCGATACAGATCACCAGCACACCGAACAGGCGGCCACGCATCTCCGGCGGTGCGACGGTGTAGATCAGTGTCGATTGCATGGTCGAAAATCCCGAGGCGCACAATCCGACGACGACCAGTGCGATCGCCATGGGCACCACATCGACCATCCAGCCCGCTGTGAAGGCGGCGAACAGGTATCCGACCAGACCGAAGTAATAAAGACGCCGATAGCTCGGGATCCGCACCCGCGCGGCGATGATGACCGACCCGAGAAACGCACCGCCCCCTTCGAGCGCGGTCAGCCCGCCGATGATGCCCGCCGAGACCTCCAGCTCGTCGCGGCCGACCACGGGGATCATGGCGAGAAACGGAAAACCCCAAAGGTTGAAAATGATCGTCACCAGCATGATGCGCAACACATCGGGATCGCGGGCAACATAGGCAAAGCCTGCCCGCAAATCATCCAGGGCGCGCGACGCCGGACGCAACGCCCCGGCATTGACGAGCTTCGCCGACACAAACACCAGAACAACCACGCAGGCGGCATACAGCCCCGCACTGAGCATGTAGGCGCCGCTGGCCCCCTGCCATTGATAGATCAGACCGCCGAACAACGGACCCAGCATGCGGGTTGCGTTGTTGGTGGCCGCGTCGAGGCTCATCGCCTGGGCCACGCGCGCCATGCCGGCGACATCGCCGAGCATACGCCGGCGCAGCGGCATGTCGGTGGTCCAGACCAGGCCCGAAACGAAGGACGCGAACGCCACGAGCCAATAGGAATCATGGCCGGTGAGGAAAAGTACGAACACGGTGCCGGAGACGAGCATCGCCCCGAACATGGTCACGCACATGAAGATCTTCGGGGACAGGCGATCGGCGAAGGTGCCGACGATGGAGCCGAACGCCACCAGCGGCATCATGCGAAGGATCACCAGCAGCGCGACCAGGAAGGGCGAACCGGTCGTGTCGAAGGCGTAGACGCCCGCGACCAGCATCTCGAGCCAGCGCGCGATTCCGCTGAAGATGCCGACCAGCCAGATGCGCACGAACTGGAAATTGGTCAGCAGATCGCGCAGACCCGCAGACGTGGTCATGATCGTCGCATTGTCAATTGCACCCTTGCCGCCGTGCTTTAGTCCCGGGTCGCCTGGCCGTTGGCATAGTACTCCCGTCGTTCGAGCAGGTTAAACAGTTCATCTGTACGGCCGGATTTGCGGAGCAGGCCGAAGAGTTCGTGTTCCGGGGCCGTGAGTAGACCGGCACGGCGCTCCTCGTTCCGCATATAGGCAATCGCCTGATCGATGGTCGCCACGGCTTTGATATACTCGCCAAGTTCCGCTTGTGCGGCGGCCAGGGTGGCCAGGTTTTTCGACGATGTCTTGCGTTGCAGCGCGTCCTGGGCCCATCGGGCGGCCTGGGCGCCATCGCGGACGGTGAAATCGGATGACGTGGCCAGGATCCAGGACATCGCATTCATCGCTTCGACCAGACCACGTTCGGCTGCCATGCGATACCAGACAACGGCCTCGGCATCGCTCTGCTCTACGCCTCGCCCGCGTTCATAGGCGATGGCGAGATTGTAGGCCGCGCGCGCATCGTTCTGGGTGGCCGCGCGCCGATAGTAGAGGACGGCGAGAGAATAGTTTCGACTCACGCCTTTGCCCTGGGCGTACATGGTGCCGATGTTGTTCATCGATTTGATGTGGCCCTGATCGGCCAGCCGGGTCCAGATCGCCGCCGCCAGTTCGTAGTCGCGGCGATAATAGGCTTCGTATCCGCGTTTGAAGGCTGCGGCCTGTTCTTTGTTGGTCTCGGGTGGACTGAGCGGGGAGCGCGCACCGGGCGCAGGCGCTGCCTGACCGCTCTGCGCCTGCACGGTCTGATCCAGAAAAGGCGTGTCTATAACGCTGCTTATCAGCAGCGCCGTTGCGACAACCAAACCGAGACTCCGGACATCGATCATCTGTGGTCCTCCTGCATGCATCTAAGCATTTGGCGCAGCCATTCCCGAACACGTTCTAAATCCCGGCATTGTCGCTGTCCCTTCAAATTGTTCCTGCTTTCGAACGCGGGTCTGAGCAACGTTCCAGTCAGACTTACAGAGAACCCGTGACTGCGGGTTGATCGACATCAGTCACCCGAGCGTTTTCTTCGACCGTTGATTCATCGGCGAGCAGGCTGATGTCGGCACGGTCGAAACCGTGACTCTCCAGATCCTCCACCAACTGTTCGAGTGCGTTTTCGGAATCGAAAACGGAAACGGCCGCGCGCCGCGGGCTTTGACGATCCAGCCGTTCACTGGATTCAGGTGCTGTTGTAGCCATGAGGAAGACGGCGCGACCGGCTCGAGGCCTTCATCATCGACCGCCATCATCCATTTTGCCGAATGGATGCGGCCCGGCAGGATGCGTTCGGCTACATCAAGATATTCTATAATCCCAGGCGCAATCACACGAAAAACGGGATGCTGTCGCCCGTTGAGTTCGAACGAAAGCAGGAAACAGCAACCGAGGGCGTCTAGAAAATTCGGGGCTATTCAGGACGAAATACGACGCGCCTGAAAAACAGAAAATCGTGGGGTGTCTGCGGGAGGTAAAGTGGCGGTGGACGGAGTCTCAAGCGAACCCGTCTCTACTCGGGTTTCCCTGTTAGGCAGGAAATGAGACCACCTTGGCAGCCTGTTGAAATAGCGGAACGGATTTTCATCCGAAGAGGCTATGGACAGCACCTGCTCCGCTCAAGCCAATTTAGTCTGACAAAGCCCGTCACCGACATTCCCTCGATTGGCCGCGAACACATCATGCTCCCAAACGAGCTGCCCGTATCCGGCACGGGCGTCGGCTAGCATGGACATTTTCGGCAAAAACCCCATCTTCCTGAGGTCAGGACAACGGACCCCCAAATCATGAATAATCTGAGCCCCACCCTTCCCGAGTTCGCATTCGACAACAGCTTCTCGCGCAGTCTCGAAGGCTGTTTTGTGGAATGCAACGCGGCACCGGCCCAAGCACCAAAACTTCTGCAGTTGAACCACGCGCTGGCAGAAGAGCTCGGGCTGGATCCAGCTGTCCTGAACACAGACGCAGGGACGAGTATTTTCTCGGGAAATGTCGCCCCGGATGGCGCAGCACCACTCGCACAGGCCTATGCCGGCCATCAGTTCGGCGGATTTAGCCCGCAGCTGGGTGATGGTCGCGCGCTTTTGCTCGGCGAAGTTATCGACGTCCACGGGAAGCGGCGCGACATCCAGCTCAAGGGCTCAGGCCGCACGCCCTTCTCGCGTGGCGGTGACGGGAAGTCGGCGCTGGGCCCGGTCTTGCGTGAGTATCTGATCGGTGAAGCGATGTACGCGCTTGGTGTGCCCACGACCCGGGCGCTGGCCGCCGTCAGCACCGGCGAGACGGTACAGCGCGAAACGCCCCTGCCTGGCGGGATTCTGACACGTGTGGCCGCAAGTCATATGCGCGTGGGCAGCTTGCAGTTTTTCGCCGCACGAGGTGATGAAGAGAAGGTGCGCCAACTCGCTGACTACGCCATCGCCCGCCATCATCCAGACGCCGCAGACGCGGAGACCCCTTATCTGGCTTTCCTTGAAGCCGTCACCGAAGCACAAGCCGCTTTGGTCGCCAAATGGATGAGTATCGGCTTCATCCACGGTGTGATGAACACCGACAACATAACCATTTCGGGCGAGACCATCGATTACGGCCCTTGCGCCTTCATGGACAGCTACGCGCCGGACACGGTCTTCAGTTCCATCGATACCCAAGGCCGCTACGCCTATGGCAACCAGCCTGACATTCTGGGCTGGAACCTTGCGCGACTGGCAGAAACCCTGATCCCGTTGGTTGATCCCGACAAGGACCGCGCAATCGAGATTTTGACCGACGTCATCAACACCACCCCCGCGCGCTATGACGCACACTGGACGGCGGCAATGCGCCGGAAAATCGGCCTGACCACGGAACAAGCAGCGGATGGGGAACTGATCGGCGGTCTTTTGACAGCGATGCATCAAGGCGGTGCCGACTTCACCTTGGTTTTCCGTCACTTGGCAACGGCGGTACGTGGCAATGCGATCCCTGTGCAGGGCCAGTTCGCCGAGCTTTCCGCCATCAACGCCTGGCTGGAAAACTGGCGCGCGCGGCTGTCCGAAGAAGATGTTGAAGCAGAGGCACGCGCAGATGCGATGGACCGGATCAATCCGATCTATATCCCGCGCAATCACAAGGTCGAAGAGGCTCTAACCGCTGCAGTCGAGCACGAGGACATGTCCCCCTTCGAGGCGCTGCTCGCTGCCGTGAGTCATCCGTTCGATGTGATTGCAGGTCAAGAGAGCTACGCCGAACCCGGAGCGCAAACGACCCTGCCCTACCAGACTTTTTGCGGCACCTGACCTGGAGTCCAGACCGCAACACCGCCCGTTGCTCCGAGCTGTTGACGACCACACGGTCCGGTCCGATCAACTGGTGAGGCTCAACCGGGATCAAACTCTCGACTACCCTTCTCCAGCAGTCCGAGGACGTGGACAGAGAATGGGCGCCATACATCTGAAGGGCGCGCTCCAGAGGGGTGTGAAGCTGTGATTTTCACAGATGGTCGCCAGGCAATCACGAAGGCTTGAGACATCACGCGCCGAATTCATTCGGAATAGGGCCGCGCATGCGGTGTTCTTACATAGGTGTGACGGGAGATTAGTGGCGGAGGGAGAGGGATTCGAACCCTCGAAACGGTCGCCCGTTTACACGCTTTCCAAGCGTGCGCCTTCAGCCACTCGGCCACCCCTCCGCACTGATGCACTGGATAGCCGACCCGACCCACGCTGGCAACCGCTCAGCGCTTTAGCAAAAATGAATAGGAGTAAGGCTTGTGTCCGACGCCCCGACTGCGGTTAGTATTGTCCCAGAGCCTAAAGAAGAAAAACGGAAACGCGGCGCCTGAGGGGCCATGATAGTAGGCCGAATCATAGGCTGGATATTTCTCATCGCAGCACTGGCAGTGCTGGCGCGGGACGTGCTTGCGTCGATCGATGCCGGGTCGCTGGTTCTGATCGCCACCGGTGAACTCTGGTTCTCCCTGCACAATGGCAGCCTCAACCTGATCCAGGCCGTGACCCAACGCTATATCGCGCCCAGCCTGTGGGACCCGGTGATCGTCACGGTGCTGCTATGGCCGGCGGTTCTGGTGCTCGGCGTGCCAGGCATTCTGCTGACTTGGCTGTTCCGCCGCCGGCGGCGCAAGACCGGGATGTTCAACTCCTAAACATCTTCCCGGGCGCATTCAGCCTGAGATGCGCGGATCGCGTCCGCGCATGACGTATGCGTGTTTATCTCGTCATGCCCGCGAAGGCGGGTATCCATAGACACCGAACCCGACCGGGCAGCCAAGAAGTGATTATGGGTTCCCGCCTTCGCGGGAACGACGACTTCGGAATCTGCCTACTCGTCGCCCATACGCAGGGCCTGGATGAAGGCCGACTGGGGAATCTCGACATTCCCGTATTGCCGCATCTTCTTCTTGCCCTTCTTCTGCTTCTCCAGAAGCTTGCGCTTGCGCGTGATGTCGCCGCCGTAGCATTTCGATGTCACATCCTTGCGCATCGCGCCAACCGTCTCGCGGGCGATCACCTTGCCGCCGATGGCGGCCTGGAGTGCGACCTTGAACAGCTGGCGCGGCACCAGATCCTTCAGGCGGGAACAGAGATGGCGGCCACGGCCCTCGGCTTGTTCGCGATGGACGACCATGGAGAGCGCGTCGACGATCTCGCTGTTCACCAGGATATCGACCTTCACGAGATTGCCCTCGCGATAGCCGTCGAGCTCGTAGTCGAAGCTGGCATAGCCGCGGCTGATGGATTTGAGCCGGTCGTAGAAATCGAACACCACCTCGTTCAGCGGCAACTTGTAGACCGCCATGGCGCGGCCACCCACATAGGTCAGCTCGACCTGCTCGCCGCGCCGCTCGGTGCACAGCTGCAGGACGGAGCCGAGATATTCGTCGGGCACCATGATCGAGGCCTTGATCCAGGGCTCGTGGATGGTCTCGATGCGGGTCACATCGGGATAGTCGGACGGGTTGTGGAGCGTGAGCTCTTCGCCGTCCGTCAGGGCGATGTGATAGACGACCGACGGCGCCGTCGCGATGATCTCGAGATCGAACTCGCGCTCGAGCCGCTGCTGGATGATCTCCATATGCAGCAGGCCGAGGAAGCCGCAGCGGAAACCCATGCCCAGCGCGGCGGAGCTCTCCGCCTCAAACTCGAAGCTGGCGTCGTTCAGATGCAGGCGTCCCAGCGCCTCGCGCAGATCCTCATACTCGGCGGTATCGGCAGGGAAGAGCGAGGAGAACACGACCGGCACCGACGGCTTGAAGCCCGGCAGGGGTTCGGCGGCGGGTTTGCGGTCATCGGTGATCGTGTCGCCGACATTACAATCGGCGACCGTCTTGATCTGGGCGGTGATGAAACCGATCTCGCCCGGGCCGAGCTCGGGAATCTCTGTTCGAGCAGGTGTAAAGACGCCCACCCGGTCTACCGTGTAGGCGATCTCCGTGGACATCATCCGGATCTTCTGGCCCTTCTTCAGCTGGCCATGCTTGACCCGGACCAGCGCCACGACGCCCAGATAGGGGTCGTACCAGCTGTCGACCAGCAGCGCCTGCAACTCCGAATCCACTTCGCCCTCGGGCGGCGGCATCCGGGTCACGATGGATTCCAGCACCTCATCGACGCCGAGGCCCGTCTTGGCCGAGATCATCACCGCGTCGGCCGCATCGAGGCCGATCACGTCTTCGATCTGCTGGCGGATGCGCTCGGGCTCGGCGGCCGGCAAATCGACCTTGTTGAGCACCGGGACGAGTTCCAGATCCGCGTCGATCGCCAGATAGGCGTTGGCCAGCGTCTGGGCCTCGACCCCCTGGCTGGCATCGACCACCAGCAGCGCGCCCTCGCAGGCCGCGAGGGAGCGCGAAACCTCGTAGGAGAAATCCACATGCCCGGGCGTGTCCATCAGGTTCAGGTGATAGGTCTCCCCGTCCTTGGCCGTGTAGACAAGCCGCACGGTCTGGGCCTTGATGGTGATGCCGCGCTCGCGCTCGAGCTCCATATTGTCGAGCACCTGCTCGTGCATCTCACGGTCGGTCAGCCCGCCGCACAGCTGGATCATCCTGTCGGCCAGGGTCGATTTCCCATGGTCGATATGGGCGATGATCGAGAAATTGCGGATATGGGAGAGGTCAGTCATCTCGGCTCAAACGGGTAAAGGAACAAAACATGAATTCAGGTTGTCGCAGGCGATTACATACATGTTGTTATAAGTGGGGATAAGTACCATTTTCGCCGGAATTCCGGCCTTTCACTCGATTTTTTATCCACAAAAACCTGTGGATTACTAACGCGGGAATACCCCGCCACAAATTCCGTCCTGTGGCCCGAAACGCCAAACCTCGGGGCCCTTTGCGACCTGCGCCGCGCATTCCGGATCGACCGTCGCCACGAAGGCCAGGTCCCCGTCGGTCAGCACATAGGAAACCAGAACACCGGTTTGGGTCTCCGTCGCGAAGGCCCAGGCGCCGCGCCGCTCCAGCCGGTTGGATAGATGGATGTTCTCGACCCAACTGTCCAGCGCGAAGTCGCGTGTTCGGCCCTGCAGGGCATGGTCGAAGAAGCCCGTGAGCTCCCCATAGAAGCGCTCATACTGGCGCTCATCGATCCAGCGCCGTCCGATCCGCCCGGTGATCGTATCCACTTGGCCGTCAGGCGCCGACACGGAAACCGTCAGAGCATTTTGCGCGCCGCCCCCGATCGGGCTGACGGCGACATACTCCGCACGCTGCGGACCGGCCTGCGTCACCTCCCAGGCCACGTCGCGGTCGGACGCATAGGCACTCAGGCCATCGATGGTGACGCCGAAATCCGCCCGGGGCGAAGGCTTGGGGGCTGCGGCCTCGGTGCCGTTGCGGTCTTCGGCGCGGTCTTCGGCGCGGTCCTGGGTACGTTCCAGGGCGCGGTCCAGCCCGAAAAAAGGCAGTTCGGCGCAGGCGGTCAGGATCAGCAGTGCCGTGAAAGTCAGGGCCATCGATCTGATGAGAACGCGCGCGTCGTGACCTGCAATCATGTTGTCCCGCCTCAAGATGCGACCCGATAGGGGCCGACTGACCTACCGTACTACCCCCGCAGGCTTCCGCCAGTGGCCTTTTCGACCGCGGCAACGATGTTCGCGGCGATCTTGTCGATCTCTTCGTCGGTCAGCGTCGCGTCGACCGGCTGCAGGGTGACCTGGATCGCCAGCGACTTCTTGCCGTCCTCGATATTCTTGCCGTCATAGACATCGAACAGATCGACCCCGGAAATCAGGTCGCGCTCGGCACCGCGCGCGGCGCGGATCACATTGCCCGCCTCGACATCGGTATCGACCATGAACGCGAAATCGCGGCGGACCGGCTGCAGGGCCGAGAGATGCAGCGGCGGACGTGCCGCGCTCTTTTCCTTGCGATCAGGCAAAGCGTCGAGGAACAGCTCGAAGCCAATCGCAGGTCCGCGCACGTCGAGCTTGCGCAGGACGCCGGGGTGAATCTCCCCGAACCAGGCGAGCAGATTCTTGCCCAGACGCAGCCCGCCCGAGCGGCCCGGGTGATACCAGGCCGGCGCATCGCGGCTGGCCTGGAGGTTGGCGGTCGGCGCGCCGGCGGCGTCGAGCCCGGCCAGCGCGTCGGCCTTGGCATCGAGCGCATCGGCGGCGCGTGCCGCACCTGACCAGTGGGCCGGATGAGCGTTGCCGTGACGCACGCCGGCGGCGACCAGAAGCTGGCCGTCCGGGCTGGCGTCGCGGTAGGCCGGGCCGAGCTCGAACAGGCCAAGATCGGCAAAGCCCCGGTCGGCGTTGCGGCCGGCCGCGAGTAGAAGATTACCGAGAATCGACGGGCGCATCGCGTCGAGCTCGCTGGAGATCGGGTTGGCCAGCATCAGCCCGTCCATCATCTGGGCATTCTCGGCGAAGAGTTCCGCATGGGCACGCCCCATGAAGGACCAGGTCACCGCCTCGTCGAGGCCCTGAGCGGCGAGGGCCCGGCGCACCCGGCTGGTGCGCAGCTGGGCCGGGGTGATCGCGGCGGGCGGCAATGCCGTGTCCCGGTCGAGCGAGACCGGCGCGATGGCATCGAAGCCATGGATGCGCGTGATTTCTTCGACGAGGTCCGGCTCGCCATGCACGTCGGGCCGCCAGGGCGGCACAGCGGCGGTGATTTTGTCGCCGTCGGTCCCGGTCTCGAAACCGAGCCCTTCGAGGATCTCGACCTGTCGGTCAGCGGAAATCTCCACGCCACCCAGGCTTGCGACCCGGTCGGTGCGAAGTTCAATGCTGTGCGCCCAGTCCGGCATCGCACCGGCTGTCACATGGCCGCTCGCCTCGCCGCCACAGAATTCGAGGATCATGCGGGTCGCGACGTCGGCCCCCCAGTTTGCGGACTCGGGATCCACGCCGCGCTCGAACCGGTAGCGGGCATCGGAATCGATCGCCAGCTTGCGGCCCGTGGTCGCGACCGAGATCGGGTCGAACAGCGCGACCTCGAGGAACACGTCGGTGGTCGTCTCAGTGCAGCTCGTATCGAGCCCGCCCATGACACCGGCGACCGCCTCGGCCTTGTCGCCGTCGCCGATCACGGTCATCTCGCCATCGAGCGTGTATTCGCGCTCTACCAGGGCCATGAAGTTCTCGCCGTCGCGCGCACGGCGCATGGTCAGCGTGTTGGATGTGAGCTTGCCCGCGTCGAACACATGCAGCGGCCGGCCGAGGTCGAGCGAAACATAGTTGGTGACGTCGACCAGAGCCGAGATCGGCCGGAGGCCGACCGCGCGGAGCCGGTCCTGCACCCATTGCGGCGACGGCCGGTTGGTCACGCCGCGGAAATGGCGCCCGACCACATAGCTGCAGGCGTTGCCGTCGTCGGCGATCGCCCAGGCGACCGGGCTGTCGTAGCTGCCCTCGATGGGCGCGGCGATATCGAACGGCTTGAGGGTGCCGAGCCCGGCGGCGGCCAGGTCGCGGGCGATGCCGCGCACGCCGGTGCAGTCGGGACGGTTGGGTGTGAGCTCGATGTCGATGACCGGATCGTCGAGGCCCAGAACAGTCGCGAAGGGCACACCCAGGGGTGCGTCTTCGGGTAGTTCGATGATGCCGTCATGTTCGTCGGACAGGCCCATCTCGCGCTCCGACACGAGCATGCCGTTGGATTCCACACCGCGGATCTTGGTCTTCTTGAGCTCGACATCGATGCCGGGGACATAGGTGCCCGCCGGGGCGAAGACACCCTTCATGCCAGCATGCGCGTTGGGTGCGCCGCAGACAACCTGGACATGTTCTTCGCCCGTATCGACCGTGCAGACCTGCAGCCGGTCGGCGTCGGGATGGCGCTCGGCGGCAATGACATGGGCGACCCGGAAGGCGGCCAGCTTGGCGCCGGGGTCGTCGACCGTGTCGACCTCAAGGCCGATTTGGATCAGCGTCTCGACGATCGTGTCGACCGACGCGTCGGTCTCCAGATGGTCCTTGAGCCATGACAGCGTGAACTTCATCGCGAAGCTCCAGCGGCGCGCAACGCCTCATCCTGAACCTGACGAAGGATGAGTTGAGCAGGCCCACATGCTTCGACAAGCTCAGCATGAGGGCTTCCAAGGGCGGTGTGACGCAAAACCATCACAGCCCCCCCACCATCGACGGCACGGCGAGCGGCACGAAGCCGTAATGCTTGAGCCAGCGGATGTCGGCGTCGAAGAAGGTGCGCAGATCGGGGATGCCGTATTTCAGCATCGCGATCCGGTCGATCCCCATGCCGAAGGCGAAGCCCTGATACTTCGTGGAATCGATGCCGCCATATTCGAGCACCTTGGGGTGGACCATGCCGGACCCCATGATCTCGAGCCAGTTGTCCGCGCCCTCGCCGAAATTGCCGATCCGCAGCTCGCCGCCCTCGCGCGAGCAGCCGATATCGACTTCCATGGACGGCTCGGTGAAGGGGAAATGGCTCGGCCGGAAGCGCACCGGCAGGTCGGGGATGTCGAAGAAGGCCCGGCAGAAATCGATGATGCAGCCCTTGAGGTGCCCCATATGGGTCGTCTCGTCGATGACCAGCGCCTCGATCTGATGGAACATGGGCGTGTGCGTGGCGTCGGAATCGCTGCGGTAGGTCCGCCCCGGCGCGATCACCCGGATCGGCGGCTTGGAGGTTTCCATCGTGCGGATCTGCACCGGCGAAGTGTGGGTGCGCAGCACCGGCTGGGGCGCCCCGTCTTCGCCTTCAAGATAGAAGGTGTCGTGCATCTGACGCGCGGGATGCTCGGGCGGGATGTTCAGCGCCGTGAAGTTGTGGAAATCATCCTCGATGTCCGGCCCCTCGGCGACGGTGAAGCCCATCTCGCCGAAGATCGCGATGCATTCCTCCGTCACCTGGCTGACCGGATGCAGATGCCCGCCCGGCCGCGGGCGCGGCGGCAGGGTGACGTCGACCGTCTCATGGGCGAGACGCGCCTCGAGTGCTGCCGAATCGAGATCGGCCTGGCGCGCGGTGATCGCATCCTGGACCGCGTCCTTGACCCGGTTGAGGGCCTGGCCGGCCTCCTTGCGCGCGTCGCCATCGAGCTGGCCCAGGCCCTTCATCTGCGCGGTGATGCGGCCCTTCTTGCCAAGCGCGGACACGCGGACAGCCTCGAGCGCGTCGAGATTGTCCGCCGCCGCCACTTCGGCGAGCAGGGAGGCTTGCAACTCGGTGACTTCAGGCGCGGTCATGACGTTCCCTGTTCGACCCGACTGATCGGCCCTTGAGGGGACCGGTTCAGGCGGATGCGTTGAGGGCGGCCTGTGCCTGGTCGACCAGGTTCTTGAACGCCTCGGGCTCACGGATGGCCAGATCGGACAGGACCTTACGGTCAAGCTCGATGCCCGCCTGCTTCATCCCGTTGATGAACTGGGAATAGGTCATGCCGTGCTCGCGGGCGCCCGCATTGATGCGCTGAATCCAGAGCGCGCGGAAGTTGCGCTTGCGGACCCGGCGATCGCGATAGGCATATTGCAGGCCCTTCTCGACCCGCTCCTTGGCGACGCGATAGACCTTGGAATTCCGGCCCTGGTAGCCCTTGGCTGCCTTGAGAACCTTTTTCCGTCGGGCGTGACGCTGAACTGTGCTTTTTGCGCGTGACATCGGTTAGCCCCTCTTCGCATAGGGCATCATCGGCCGGAGGATTTTCTCATCCGCCTTGGCGATGTTGCCGATCTTGCGCGCTTTACGCTTCATGGACTGGGAGCGCTTGCGCATGCCGTGTCGCATGCCCGAAGGCTTCATCCGGATCTTGCCGGTGGCCGAGACGCGGAATCGCTTCTTGACCGACGCTTTGGTCTTCATCTTGGGCATTTTGTCCTCGCTTTGATTTCGCGTGCTTTGCTCGACGGCTGGGCTGCCCCGGGCGTTAGAATTCGCCCTGCCGCACCGTCGGTAATTGGAATGCGCGGGGTTATAGCCGCGTAAGCCCCGGCTGGCAAGGGATATCCCCCGGATTTCATTGCCTTGCAGGGGACCTCTCACTAGGGTTCGCGCGGACCGGCAACGCCAAATCAACACATATCAGGAAACGCATCATGGATCTCGGACTCAAGGGCAAAACCGCCATCGTCACAGGCGCCAGCAAGGGTATCGGCAAGTCAATCGCAGAAACCCTCGCCGCAGAGGGCTGCGACCTGCATCTCGTCTCGCGCACCGAGGCCGATCTGAACGCCGTGCGCGACGACGTCACCGCCCGTTTCGGGGTTGCAGCGACGGTCCATGCTCTGGATTTGTCCAAGCCCGAAGCCGTGCAGGCCCTCGTCGCGGCCACCGGCGACGCCGACATCCTGATCAACAATGCGGGCGCGATCCCCGGCGGCGACCTCTCGAAGCTCGACGACGACGCCATCAAGGATGGCTGGCAACTCAAGGTGTTCGGGACCGTCGGGCTGATTAGGTCCTTCTATCCGCGCATGTGCGAGCGGGGCGATGGCGTGATCGTCAATGTTATCGGCATGGCCGGCGAACGTGGCCGCACGTCGTATATTGCGGGCACCATGGGCAATGCGGCGCTGATGCACATGACCCGCGCCATCGGTTCGGAGAGCCTGGACCACGGTGTCCGCGTCCTCGGCGTCAACCCGGGGCCGACCCAGACCGAGCGCTTCCAGCTGCTCGCCCGGGCCAATGCCGAAAAACAGTTCGGCGACGCCGAACGCTGGAAAGAGACCATGGGTGGGCTGCCCGGCGGACGCGGCGGCCTGTCGGAGGAACTCGCGGCGGTCACCGTGTTCATGGCCAGCCCGCAAGCCTCCTGGGTGTCGGGGACGGTCATCATGGTCGATGGCGGCCAGCACTCCCGCCCACCCGCCTAGGGCCCCAAACCCGATCTCTTCTGCATAGCGTTGCCCGACGCGGGACCGGCGGCTAGCCTGCCCGCATCGAACAATATGAATGCAGGGGGATGTCATGGATCTGGAACTCAGCGGCAAGACCGCAATCGTAACCGGCGCCAGCAAGGGCATCGGCAGGGCCGTGGCCGAGGTGCTGGCCGAGGAAGGCTGCTCGCTGCATCTGGTCTCGCGCACCGAAGCCGACCTCAACACCCTGCGCGACGATCTGAACACGCGTTTTGGTGCCCAGGTGACGGTTCACGCGCTCGACCTGTCGAAGCCTGAGGCGGTCCAGGCGTTGGCCGCCGCTGCCGGTGATGCCGACATCCTGGTCAACAATGCAGGTGCGATCCCGGCCGGCGACCTCTCCCGCCTCGACAATGACACCATCAAGGGGGCCTGGGACCTCAAGGTGTTCGGCTTCGTCGGCCTGATCCGCGAGATCTATCCGCGCATGTGCGAGCGCGGCGCGGGTGTCATCGTCAACGTCATCGGCATGGCGGGCGAGCGCCCCCGCGCAGCCTACATCGCCGGCGCCATGGGCAACGCCGCCCTCATGCAGCTCACCCGGGCGCTCGGGGCCGAGAGCCTCGATCACGGCGTGCGTGTCGTCGGCATCAACCCCGGCCCGATCGAGACCGACCGGCTGGTCAGCCAGGCCAAGATCAACGCCGACATGCAGTTCGGCGACGAATCGCGCTGGCGCGAGACCCACAAGAACCTGCCGGGCGGACGTCCCGGACTGCCCGAAGAGATGGGTTGGCTCGCCGCCTATCTGGCCAGCTCGCGCGCGTCATGGATCTCCGGCACCGTGATCATGGCCGACGGCGGCCAGCATTCGCTCTCGGCGCGAGCGTAAAAAACCCGTCATGCGCGGACTTGATCCGCGCATCTCGTCTCGACGGCCCTGAAAAACCAGATGCCCGGGTCAAGCCCGGGCATGACGGAATGCGATGAGCGCGCTAGCATCCCTGTCATGTCCACAACCAGCGTCCCCGTCATCGACATCGCGCCCTTCCTGTCGGGAGATGCGGCGGCGCAGGCCCACGTGGTCGACGCCGTGCGCGAGGCGTGTGAGGGGATCGGCTTCTTCACCATCACCGGCCACGGGGTCGAGACGGAGATCATCGACGATCTGCGCAGCGCCGCGCGAGGCTTCTTCGCCCGCCCACCCGACGAGAAGCTGACGGTCCGGCACGCGAACCCCGCCCTGCCCCGCGGCTATCGCGCGATTGGCGACGAGGGATTGGCATACGGTGCGGGCGACGAGACGCCGCCCGACCTGAAGGAAGTGTTCCACATGGGCCCGCCGGATTTCCCGGATGAGGACTATTTCACCAGCGAGGCCGCCGGCGCCCATTTCATCGAGAACGTCTATCCCGACCAGCCGGCGGGCTTTCGTGCGGCGGCGAGTATTTATTACCGGCGACTGGAATTACTCGGCCAGACGATCGAGGAAATATTCGCCCGCGCGCTCGACCTGCCGCCGAACTTTTTCCGCAAATACACCGACCGGCAGATCACGGCCCTGCGCATCATCCGCTACCCCCCGACCCAGGCCGCACCCTTGCCGGGCCAGCTCCGCGCCGGCACCCACACCGACTACGGCACCTTCACCCTGCTGCTCAGCGAGAACCGCCCCGGCGGGCTCGAGGTCCGCACCCGCGCGGGTGACTGGATCGGCGTGCCGACGCCGGCCGACGCCTTCGTCGTCAACATCGGCGATTTGCTGATGCGCTGGACCAACGATCGCTTCGTCTCCAACCCCCACCGGGTCGCAGTCCCGCCCGAAGATGCCGGCGATGCGAGCGACCGGCTGTCGGTGGTGTTCTTCCACCACCCCAACTACGACGCCGAGATTGCCTGCATCGAGACCTGCACGGATGCCGACAACCCGCCGAAATACGAACCGGTCTTCTCGGGCCCCTACCGGGTGTCGATGTACACGGCCACGCGCCTCGAGACGGAAGACTGAGCGCGACGGATGGGCGCCACATTCATTCTTGTGCACGGCGCCTGGCAGGGCGCGTGGGCGTGGTCACGGGTCACGCCGTTGCTGGAGGCCGCGGGCCACACCGCGATCGCGGTCGACCTGCCCGGGAACGGTAGCGACACCACCCCGGCCGGCGACGTCACCACGATGCTGTATGCCGAACATGTGGCGACCCTGATTGACGCCGCCACCAAGACAAAAGACGGGCCGGTGATCCTGGTCGGCCATTCCATGGGCGGCACCGTCGCGGCGCAGACGTCGGAGCTGCGGCCCGAGGCCATCTCGGTCGCGGTCTATCTCTGCGCCTTCCTGCTGCCCGACGGGGAATCCATCGTCGATTTCTACGACCGCGCCTGGGAGGACTGGATGACCGGTGCCCATGCGCGGGTGAGCTATTCCGACGACGGGCACCTCTCGATGATCGACCCGGCGTCGGCGATCGACGTCTTCTACAACACAGCCGACCCGGCGGACGCGAAGGCCGCGGCAGCGCAGCTCACGCCCCAGCCCGAGGGTGGGCGGCGCTCCAAACTTCAGCGCAGCGCGGAAAATTTCGGACGCGTACCGCGGGTCTATATCGAGACCCTGCAGGACCGTTCGGTCTTCAACGAGCTTCAGAAACGCATGTATGGCGAGACACAATGCGAGACGCTCTACACGCTGGACACCGACCACGCGCCGCAACTCTCCGCGCCCGATGAATTGGCGTCGATGCTGCTGTCGATCGCGGCGTCGCATCGCTGAATAGGGGCTGAGCACCGCAGCCTCATACCGCGACGTCACGCCGCAGACAGCGCCTTGCCCGGGATGCTGTGGATCCCAAATGATCACTGAGGATTCGCGTTCGTCCTGGACGACCCCATAGGAGCAACGTGAGATGACGACGGAAAACCAAGTTACCGAATATCAGAACCCGCACAGGCCGCCCCACGGCTTCAGCGATCATTTCGCCCTCTCTCTGGTGAAGTTTCTGCGTTTCTTTGCAGATTTGTTTTTCGCCAAACGCTACGGCCACCGCGCCATCGTCCTCGAGACCGTCGCCGCGGTCCCGGGCATGGTCGGCGGCCTGCTGCAGCATCTGAAGGCGCTGCGGCATATCCGCGATGATCAGGGCTGGATCCGCGAGCTGCTGGACGAGGCGGACAATGAGCGCATGCATCTGATGACCTTCGTCCTGATCGCCCAGCCGACGACGTTCGAACGCTTCGTGGTCATGATCACCCAGGCCGTTTTTTATAATTTCTACTTCTTCCTCTACCTGTTCGCGCCGAAGACCGCGCATCGGGTGGTCGGGTATTTCGAGGAGGAAGCGGTCGTCAGCTACACCCATTATCTCGGTGAGATCGATGCCGGGCGCCAACCGAATGTGCCCGCGCCGCAGCTCGCGATCGACTATTGGAAGCTGGCCCCCGATGCCACGCTGCGCGACGTGGTGATCGTCGTGCGCGATGACGAAGCCGGCCACCGCGACAAGAACCACGCCTTCGCCGATCAGCTCAAACGCGGCACAGCTGCAAAGCAAGCCACATAGTTTTTGGATGCGCGCAAACAAAAAGCCCCGGGCGGGAACCGCGCGGGGCTTTCGGCATTTCTGCGAATTGTTCGTCGCCTAGCGCGGTGAAATCACCATCACCATCTGGCGGCCTTCCATCTTCGGCATCTGTTCGACCTTGGCGATCTCGTCGAGCTCTGAGCGAACCCGTTCGAGCACCTGGGCGCCCAGATCCTGATGGGCCATCTCGCGACCGCGGAAGCGCAGGGTCACCTTCACCTTGTCACCATCGTCGATGAACCGGCGGGCGTTGCGAATCTTCACGTCGTAATCATGGGTGTCGATATTGGGGCGAAGCTTGATCTCCTTGACGTCGATCGTCTTCTGCTTCTTGCGCGCTTCGTTGCGCTTTTTCTGCTCCTGATATTTGAGCTTCCCGTGATCGATAATCTTGCAAACCGGCGGTTCGGCGTTCGGTGACACCTCCACCAGGTCGAGCCCCACATCCATGGCGCGCTGCAGTGCGGCGGGCGTATCGACGACCCCCATCTGCTCACCATTTTCGTCAACGAGTCGTACCTGCGGGACACTGATGTCCTCGTTGGTGCGCGGTCCATCTTTCTTCGGGGGACTCTGATCTACTGGTCGTCTAGCGATTACAATTCTCCTTCCGGGGTTGTTTCAGTCGATTAATTTGGTTCAGGCGGCGTGTTTCGCCGCCGGACTTTCGCCTTCGGCGCTTAGTTTGCCGACCGCGTCGCCCAACGCAAGCACTTCCTGTTCCTTGGACCCGAGACGACGGACGGCAACCGTGCCCTCCTCGGCCTCCCGACGGCCCACAACGAGGATCGCCGGGACATGGGCATGGCTGTGCTCACGCACCTTGTAGTTGATCTTTTCGTTGCGCAGATCGCCCTCGACCCGCAGGCCCGCCGCACGGCATGCCGCCACGACCTCTTCGGCATAATCATTGGCGTCGCTGGTGATCGTCGCGACGACGACCTGGGTCGGCGCCAGCCAGAGCGGGAAGCGGCCCGCATGGTTCTCGATCAGAATACCGAGGAACCGCTCGAACGATCCGAGGATCGCGCGATGGAGCATGACCGGGCGGGCCTTTTCGCCGCTCTCGTCGATATAGCTGGCATCGAGGCGCTCGGGCAGCACGAAATCCACCTGCATCGTCCCGCATTGCCAATCCCGGCCGATCGCATCGCGCAGCACGAATTCGAGCTTCGGCCCGTAGAAGGCGCCCTCGCCCGGATTGAGCATGAAGTCGAGGCCGGCCGCCTTCGTCGCTTCCATCAGGGCCGCTTCGGCTCGGTCCCAGGTCGCGTCGTCACCGGCGCGCACCTCGGGCCGGTCGGAGAACTTCACCGCGACCTCTTCGAAGCCGAAATCGCGATAGACCGACAGCAGCAGTTCGCAGAAGGACTTCGTCTCTTCGACGATCTGATCCTCGGTGCAGAAGATATGCGCGTCGTCCTGCGTGAAGGCGCGCACCCGCATGATGCCGTGCAGGGCGCCCGACGGCTCGTAGCGATGGCATGCGCCAAACTCGGCCATGCGCAGCGGCAGGTCGCGATAACTCTTCATGCCGGAATTGCTGAAGATCTGCACATGGCAGGGGCAATTCATCGGCTTCAGCGCCAGCATCCTGTTCGTCGGCGTCGAGGGTGCGTCGTGATCATGATCGTGGCCGTGCGCCGCCGGATCGCTCTCGTCCACCTCGGCGACGAACATATGCTCGCGGAATTTTTCCCAATGGCCCGAGCGTTCCCACAAGGCCCGGTCCACCAGTTGCGGCGTCTTCACTTCCGTGTAGCCCGCACCATCGAGGCGCGTGCGCATATAGTCCTCGCAGACCCGGTAGAGCGTCCAGCCCTTGGGATGCCAGAACACCGAGCCGATCGCCTCTTCCTGAATGTGGAACAGGTCCATCTCGCGACCGATCCGGCGATGGTCGCGTTTCTCGGCCTCCTCGATCGTCGTCAGGTGGGCCTTGAGTTCCTTCTCGTCGCGCCAGGCCGTGCCGTAGATGCGCTGGAGCTGATCATTCGCCGCATCGCCGCGCCAGTAGGCGCCGGCCAGCTTCATCAGCTTGAAGGCCTTGGGCAGCCGGCCCGTGGAGGGCAGATGCGGCCCGCGGCACAGATCGACCCAGTCGCCCTGGCGGTACATCGTGATGTCTTCGCCCTCGGGCAGCTCGCCGACCCATTCCGCCTTGAAGGTCTCGCCCTGCTTTTGGAAATAGGCGCGGACCTCATCGCGCGTCCACACCTCGCGAATGATCTCCTCGTTGCGCGACACGATCTCTTCCATCTTCTTCTCGATGGCCTCGAAATCGTCCGACGAGAAGGCCTCGGCCCGATGGAAGTCATAATAAAAGCCGTCATCGGTCGACGGGCCGAACGTGATTTGCGTGCCGGGGAACAATTCCTGCACCGCTTCGGCCAGCACATGGGCCGCATCATGGCGGATCAGCTCGAGCGCATCCTCATCCTTGATGGTGATGATCGCGACATTCGCATCCGCCTCGATGGGGCGCGCAAGATCGCGGATCTCGCCATCCACCCGCACGGCGAGCGCGGCCTTGGCCAGGCCGGGGCCGATGTCGGCCGCCAGGTCGGCACCGGTCACCGCGCCGTCGAAGGCGCGGGTGCTGCCATCAGGCAACGTGATCGTGACCGGGTTCGCGGGTGCTGGGTCTGCCATATCGGTTCCGTTGTCTCTCAAATATCCAAACGCCCGGTTAACCAAAACCGGGCGCGCCTGCGGGATTTAGTCCAGCTTGAGCGCCGCTTCAACCTCGTCGACCGAAACTTCTGTCAGAAGATCGCGGCGCAGTATGGTCACATCCGCGCCTTTCTGGGCACACAAGGCCGGATCGGAGGCGAATGAATAGAGCGCGACCGACGGGCAACCGGCCGTCGTGATCACATGCATCGGGCCTGTATCATTGCCGACCGCGCCCGCGGCACCGCGCGCCAGGGCGGCGATTTCGGCGAAACTCGTGTCGGACGTCAGGTCCACCGCTTGCGCGCAGAAGGACGCGATGGTGCCGGTCGCATGGGCGTCCGCCCCCGCGCCAATCAGCACCGGCGTCACCCCCCGCACGGCCAGCCGCCGGGCGAGATCCGTGAAGGACCCGACCGGCCAGCGCTTCTCGGGCCGATGGGCCGAGCCGCCGGGCACCAACAACACATAGGGACCGGTGAAGCCGAAGCGCGCCGTATCCGCCTGCACCCAATCGAGAGATGGCGCCGGGACCTGGTCAATTCCCGCAACAGCAAGCTGATCGATCTGGCGGTCGATCGTGTGCATTCGGTCACGGTTGGGGTTCTTGTGGCGCAAGGCAGCGCCCCGCGCGATGCCCGACCAAGCCGGGCGCCGACCGGGCAACATAATCTGATAGTAGAGGCTGGAGCGATCCGAGGTCTGCAGATCATAAGCGCGATCGAACCGGCCGTAACGCAACCGGAACCGCAGGCGATACCAGCCCCAGATGTTTTTCCAGTTCGGCCGTTCGTCGACCCAGATCTCGTCGAACCAGTCCGACGCGCTGAGAAAATCGCTATAGGCCGGAGACGTCAGCAGGGTGATGTGCGCGTCGGGATGATGGGCGCGGATGGCCGCGAAGGGGCCGGTCGCCTGAACGACGTCACCCAGCGCGCCCAGCTTGATCACCAGAATACGCTCGGTATCTTTCGTGCCCGCGCTCATCGCACCCGTTTCTCGTGAAGGGCGACATAGACCCGCAACGTGTCGGCGCACATCCCGGCCTTGGAGAAATTCGCGCGTACATGGGCCGAGGCGCGCACGGCCAACGTCTCGCGTTGATCCGCGTTCAGGCTCAGGGCTGATTCCAGGGCATCGGCAAAGGTCTTGGCATCGCCCGGCGTGAACAGCCAGCCGGTCTCGCCGGCGAGCACCTGTTCGGTCGCCCCGCCATGATCGGCCACCACCACCGGCCGGCCCATGGCCTGGGCCTCGGCGATCACCCGGCCGAACGCCTCGGGGTCGGTCGAGGCCGACACCACCACGTCCGAAAGCATGTAGGCGGCGGGCATGTCTTCACAATGGCCGACGATCTGCACGTCGCCGCCAAGGCCCTTCTCCGAAATCTGCTCTTCCAGCTCCCGACGATAGGCCTCGCGCCCCTGATCGGACCCGACCAGAAGACCCGTGATCCGAAATCCATCCGCGCCGCGCCGCGCCTTGAGACGCGCCAGCGCCTCGATAAACAGGAGCTGGCCCTTCCAGCGGGTCAGCCGGCCCGGCAGCAGGACCACCGCATTCTCATCGGACATGCGCCAGCGGGTGGCGATCTCGATCATCCGGTTGGGGTTGAAACCCTCGGCATCGAAGCGCGCCGTGTCGATGCCGCGCGGGATCGTCCGGATGCGCGCGTCGGGAACCGCATAATTTTCCTTCATATGGGCGGCGATGAAGCGCGAATTGGCGATCACCAGGTCACCATCGGCCATCACGGCGTTGTAGCGCTTCTTCAGGGCGCCGAACGTGCCGCTGCCGAAATTATAGGTGCCATGAAACGTCGTGACGAAGGGCAGGCCGGCGGCGCGGGCGGCCGCGCGGGCGCTCCAGGCCGGCGCGCGCGAACGGGCATGCACCAGCTCCACCTGTTCGCGTTCGATGAGGTCGGCCAGCCGCGCAATGTTGCGGCGCATGACCAGGGGGTTCTTCGAGGCGAGCGGCAACGTCACATGGCGCACGCCGCGGCGCTCCAACTCAACGACCTGGCGACCACCCGACGAGGCCACGATCGCGGTCTTGCCCGCAAGCACCAGCGCCTCGGCCACGTCGATCGCGCTGCGCTCGACCCCGCCGCCACCGACATCCAGCGACGGCAAGACCTGCAACACCACCGGCAGCCGGGCCGCCGTCGCGCGCACGGCCGCATCGCTGGCCGCGCTCGCCGCATCGTCAGCCAAAGTGTTAGAATCGGGACCGTCGTTCATTCAGCTAAATTCTTGTTCCGGGTTCTCGTTCAAATGGTTTCCGCCGACATCCGCACCGTCGACGCCGAGGACGGTACCGCCCTCGCATATTGCGCGACGCCGGTGCAAGCGTCCGACACCGAAACAGGCACCCACCCCGGTGTCGTGTTCCTCGGCGGCTTTATGTCCGACATGACCGGCCAGAAGGCAATCGTTTTGGAAGCCTGGGCACAAGCAACCGGCCGCGCCTTCCTGCGCCTGGACTATGCCGGGCACGGCGCGTCGGGCGGTGCGTTCCGCGACGGCACCATCGGGCGCTGGTGCGACGACGCACTCACCGTGATCCGCCATGCCGGCCAAACGGTGCCGGGGCTGGGCGGTGACCTGCTGCTGGTCGGCTCGTCCATGGGGGGCTGGATCGCGACCCTGGTGGCGAAAGCACTCAACCAAGACGCTGGCGCACAAAACATCGCCGGCCTCGTGACCATCGCCGCCGCGGCGGACTTCACCGAGGATCTGCTGCCGGCCCGGCTGGGGCCCGAGGCACTGGCCCGGATCGCCGAGACGGGCGTCTTCGAGGCGCCCTCGGAATATGCCGACGCGCCCTATGTCATCACCCGGAACTTGATCGAGGACGGCCGGAACCATCTGGTTCTGACCACATCGCTGGGACTGGATATGCCCGTGCGGCTGATCCACGGCACCGCCGATCTGGACGTGCCCTGGACCCAGTCCCAAAAACTGATGGACGCGCTGACGTCGAACGACGTGGAGCTGATCCTGATCAAGGACGGGGACCACCGCCTGTCCGAACCGCGCGATCTGGCGCGGATGGTCGCGATTGTGGAGCGGCTGTGCGATCAGGTGTCCGACAGCAGCGCCGCGAGCCCCGCCCGGTAGTCCGGGTAGGCGAGCGCCACGCCAAGCTCTTCCTTGATACGCCGATTCGAGACCCGCTTGGATTCGGCATAGAAGCTGCGCCCCATCTCCGACATCTCGGCGTCCTCGAACGCGATCTCGGGTGGCGGCGTGACCCCGAGCAGCTCGCACGCATGGGTCACCACCTCCTGGGGCGGGGCCGGGTCGTCGTCGCACACATTATAGGCCGCACCGGGATTGGGCCGTGCGATCGAGGCCTCGAGAATGGTCGCGATGTCCGCCACATGGGTCCGGCTGAACACCTGGCCTTCCTTGACCACGCGGCGCGCCTTGCCGGACCGCACGGTCTCCAGCGCGCTGCGCCCCGGCCCGTAGATTCCGGCGAGGCGAAACAGGTGCACAGGCAGACCGGATTCTTGCCAGAGGCGACACCAGCCCGCTTCGGCATCGACCCGGCGCCGGCCGCGTTCGGTCGCCGGGGTGAGCGCGGAACTCTCATCGACCCAGCCGCCCGCGCGGTCGCCATACACGCCGGTGGTCGAGAGGTAACCGGCCCAGGCGATGTCGGCGGCCCGCGCCGCAATGTCGCCACCATGATGGATCAAAACCGGATCGCCGTCCGCGCCCGGCGGCACCGATAACAGGAGATGACTGACCCCATCGAGCGCGCCGGAGATGTCAGCGATCGGTGCCGTCCCGTCGAACAGGAACGCATCGATGCCTTCGGCCCGCAACGCCGCAACCTTATCAGGACTGCGGGCCGTCGCCCGCACGCGCCACCCCGCAGGCCGGAGCCGGTCGACCAGAACCCGGGCGCTGAATCCCAAACCAAACACGAGTAAAGTCGGTGACGTCATGAATACCTTTTTGATCAACGGTTCGCGTTTTGCGCGGGTCGCACAGCACTGCTAGACCAGAGTGACAGAATAGGAGCCCGCCTGTTGCGCCGTCCATCATCGCCCGTCATCAAATCCGCCATGATCACCGCCCTATGGGTTGCCGGCGGCATTGCCAGCGCCTTGCTGATGGCCAGCCCCCGTGCGGCAATTGCCCAGGACCGCTACGCGGACATGCCGGCCGGGCAGGCCTATCAGATCTGCCTCACGGCGGCGCGGCGCAACCCGGATGCGGGATTCGAATCGGCGATTGCCTGGCGCGACGAAGGCGGCGGGCCGCCGGCGCAACATTGCGTGGCGCTCGCGCTGTTCGGGCTAGGTCAGTTCAGCGAGGCCGCGACGCGCCTCGAAGCGCTGGCCGCCAATATGCCGACCGCCACCACGCGCGAGCAATCCGCCATCCTCGGGCAAGCCGGCAGTGTCTGGCTGCATGCCGGCGACCTGACCCGCGCGCATACGGTACTCACCCAGGCTCTGGAGTTGGATCCGACCGACCCGGAACTCTGGATCGACCGCGGCGACGCGCTGGCCCGGGGCGGCGAATATTGGGATGCGGTCGACAATTTCTCAGCCGCGCTCGACCGCGACGATCAACGCCTCGATGCGCTGATCTTTCGCGCCGCGGCCTATCGGCTGCTCGCGGTGCCCGACCTGGCGCGCGACGACATCGCCCGCGTACTTCTGATCGACCACGACAACCCGGACGCGTTGATGGAACTCGGCGCGGTCGAGGCGGGCCTCGGCGCGTTCGATGCGGCGCGTGAAACCTGGCTGCGGGTACTTTCCGTCGCGCCCGGCTCACCCGCAGCCGCGGCCGCCCGCGAGGCGCTGCAGCAGATGGACGTGAAAGTGGAGTAGGAAAAACGCCTGGCGAGAGGCAGCTCCGGCCCTCTCCTTTTAAAAATCCGGATTGGCGTAATGCTTGGGCGGCGGAATGCCCGGAATATGGTCTGCCAGGATCGGCCGCATGCTGGGACGGGATTTGACCCGGGCGTACCAACTCTTGGCCTCGGGGAAATCTTCCCACGGCACGTCACCGACATAATCCACACATGATATCTGCGCCGCCGCCGTGATGTCGGCGAGTGAGAAATCCGGGCCGGCGAGCCACTCCCGCCGCTCAATCAGATACTCGACATAGGCCAAATGGGTCCCGATGTTCGCATGCCCTGCGCGGATCGCCGCGGAAGACGGCGCCCCCAGCCCCAGGAAACGCTTGTTGATCTTCTCATCGACCAGATTGACCGTCACCTCGCGCTGAAACTTCTGATCGAACCAGGCCGTGAGCCGGCGCACCTCGGCGCGTGCTTCAGGCTCGCCACCCAGCAGGCCGGGCGCGGTGCAAACCTCTTCGAGATATTCGCAGATGGCGGTGGACTCCGAGAGCACCAACGGTGGCCCATCATCGCCGCTCGCCTCAATCAGGACCGGCACCTCGCCGGCCGGGTTCAGGGCGAGAAATTCATCGCGCCGCTCCCAGACCTTTTCGATCTCGAGTTCGAAGGGGAGTTTCTTCTCCGCCAACACAATTCGAACCTTGCGCGCAAAAGGACAAAGCCAGAGGTGATAAAGAGTTCGCATCGCGCGCGCAGACTAGACGAGGCGCGCGATTCAAGGGAAGCAGAGACGACGCATTCGGGCCGAGAAAAGAGAAACGAAGGTCTTTATGCTGACATCACGTTCTTGTTTGGAGGAAAGCGACTATGGCAACCCAACTGACCCACGAAACAATCATGCAACGGCTGTATGCCGAGCGCTACGCCGGCCGCACGATCTACGATGCGCTGTGCGGCACCGGCATCACCGCGAAAATGGCGGCGCGCGGCGGCGCCGACATGATCACCACCCACATCCTCGCCTATTTCCGCATGCAGGGGCACAGCTCCATGGCCGGCTATCTGCCGATCGGGGACGCGAACGCGATCACCCTGGAACTCGGCGAACGTTCGCTGCTCAACGTCATCGACGATTGCCCGGTCATCGCCGGAATATTGTGCGTCGATCCGACCCGCGACATGAACCGCTTCGTCGACCAACTCGCCACTGCGGGCTATCACGGCGTGATGAACTGCCCGACCGTCGCCCTGATCGACGGGAAGTTCCGCTCGGACCTGGAAGAGACCGGCACCGGCTATGCGCGCGAGGTCGAGGTGCTCGGCTACGCCAGCAGCCAGGGTCTGTTCACCAAGGCGTTCTGCACCACGCCGGACGAATGCCTGTCGATGGCCGAGGCCGGTGTGGACAATATCATCGTCCATTTCGGAAATTCTTCAGGCGGCACGATCGGTTCGGAGACGGTCATGAATTACGACGACATGGCCCAGCGGGTGGCCATCTGCACCGACGCGCTCGGCGCCAAATACGCCGACCGGATCATCACCTGCCATGGCGGCTCGATCGAGACGCCCGAGCATTTTGCGGAATTCATCAAGCTGGCGCCGCAGCTGCATGGCTATGTCGGCGGGTCGTCGGCCGAGCGCTTCCCAATCGAAGATTCGGTGCCCGCGGTCACCCGTGGCTTCAAAGCAGTGAAAACAAAAGGCGCCTAGTTGCGCCCGCCGCCGAACCCCCAGCCCAGCACCTTGAAGACGAAGGCCAGGACCACCCAGATCGCCGCCAGCGGTGTGGCGATGATGCCGACCGGCGGCACCACGAAGATCAGGACAATCGAGACGAGCAGGGCGAAGATCGCGACACCCATGATCTAGGCCCGTCCCTGACCCGGCCCGCCCTGTCCCTGGCCAAGCGCACGGCCGAGGAACGTTGCCACATCGGTGACGCAGCGCTTCGCCTCGTCGACGACGCCGGAATAACCGAAGAAGGCGTGCAGCACACCGGGATAGACTTCCAGCACGAAGAAATGCTTTGCGGCCTTGAGGGTCGCGGCGAAGGTCAGCGAATCGTCGCGGATCGGATCGAGCTCAGCCGCCGCAATGAAGATTGGCGGCAAACCCGTCGGATCGGCCTTCGCGGCAAACACGCGCGGATCGGACCGGTCGGCCACGTTGGGCACATAGCCGTCATAGACCATCTGCGTGTATTCGGTGGTGAGCATGAAATCACCACCGCCGAGCTCTTTCATGGAGTCCGATTCGAGATTGTAATCGAGCACCCCGTAGAGTGACGCGACGGCCTTCAGCAGGTCGCCACGGCCCTTGTCACGCAGGGTGATCGCCGCGCCGAGCGATATACTCGCCCCCGCCGAGGCGCCGCCGATCGCGATGTGCCCCGTGTCGAGGCCCCAGTCGCCGCCATTCTCAGCGAGCCATTCCAGCACCGCCACGATCTCATCCACCGGGTCGGGGAAGGTATGCTCGGGCACATGCAGATAGTCGGCACTGATGATCGCGCCGCCCCACGCCGCCGCGATCTCGCGCATCTGGCGATCATTCGTCTTCGGACCACCAATCCGGAACCCGCCGCCATGGAGATAGATGAACACCGGCAGGGTGCCGTCTGCCGCCGGACGGTAGAACTGGACCGGGACGTCGCGGAACGGGCCGGGAATTACCCGCGCCTCATTGACCGCCATGTCGGGGCCGCCTTCGTTCCAGATTGCGCGACCCGCCTCGGCGCGCGCGCGGACCTCCTCGATCCCCTCACCGGGCCCGCCCAGTTCGGCGACAATCTCGGCATTGCGCTTGAGCGCATCAGCCTGTTGGGGATGGATACGGTCGGTCGGCTTGACCATGTTGTCGTTCGGCATGCTGCCCCTTGCTTAAATCCTGTCGGCCCGAATTCCTGCGGCCTTAAGTTCGGTCGGTGGCGGAGATTAACATCCCGACCGGCCGAAACAATACGCCCCAGCGACCTGTTTGATATGTCGAGGCAGACGCCAAACCGCGGTGCTGCGGAATGCACCAATACCGTATCCCGGCGCGGGAGGCGGGTGTTATAAGGCACTCCCTTCGCAGTACCGGAACCGGGCGTCATGCCGCTTTTCGAAATCGCCGTTCTCGCCATCATCCAGGGCATCACCGAGTTTTTGCCGATCAGCTCCTCGGGCCATCTGCGCCTCGGCTCGGAACTGTTTGGCCTATCGGCAAACACCCTGATTCTCGATGTCGCGGTGCATGTGGGCACCCTGTTTGCCGTGGCTGTCTATTTCTGGCGCGACCTCGTCTTCATGATCATCGGCCTGTTCGACAACGCACGCGGGCGCAAGCATGAGGGCGGCCGCCTGGCGGGCTATCTGGTGCTCGCCACCATCCCGATCATCATCGCCGGCTTCTTTGCCCAGGATCTGATCGAGAACCATCTGCGCACGCTTGAAATCGTCGGCTGGACCACGATCGGTTTCGGCATCCTGCTGTATCTGGCCGACCGCATGGGCATGACGATCCTGAAGCTCGAGCACCTGACCATTTCCCATACTCTGGTCATCGGCATCGCCCAGGTGCTGGCCCTGATCCCCGGCACCAGCCGCGCCGGCATCACCATCACGGCCGCGCGCTTCCTCGGCTATGACCGCACCGAGGCCGCGCGCTTCTCGATGCTGATGTCGATCCCCGCAATCGCCGGTGCCGGCCTGCTGATCGGCCTGGAATTGATCGAAACGGGCAACTCCATACTCACGCGCGACGCTCTGATTGCCGCCGCGCTGTCTTTCCTGACCGCGCTGGTCGCGATCGCATTGTTCTTGCGCTGGCTGCGGTTCGCCGGGTTCGGACCGTTCGTGATCTATCGCCTGGCGCTGGGCGCCCTGATTCTGGGCTGGGTGTACGGCGCGTTCTAGAACATGCCGGACGGTGTCGCCGCGGTTGCGAACGGCGGCCCTCAATCAGCGATGGACGCGCGACCAAGACGGCCGCCACGCCGGTAACGGTGCAGATAGGTCGGCAAAATCGATTCCATCGCGGTCGGGAAAACACCCAGATCGTCAAGCGTGGCCGCATCCGCACCCACCACATTGTCGGCGCGCAGGGACTTCATCTGATCGCGCGTGACCGGCGGGTTCGGCAGGATGCCGGCCAGGGTCGCCTGAATATCGCCGACGAAGAACGGAATCGGGACGAGCAAACGCTTGCGCCTGATTTCCCCGAGCATCAGTTCCATCAGCTCGGCAAAACTCGCGACCCTTGGTCCGCCAAGCTCATAGGTCTTGCCCCGGGCCGCGGCATTGGTCAGCCCCGCCACGACGGCGTCAGCCACGTCGGCGACATAGACCGGCTGGAAGCGCGTCTTCCCGCCGCCGAACAGCGGCAATGCCGGTGTCATCCGCGCCAGTCCGGCGAACAGGTTGAAGAAGCCGTCTTCGGGACCAAAAATCACGGACGGGCGCATGATCACCGCGTCGGGATACGCGCCCCGCACCGCGGCCTCGCCGGCCGCCTTCGAACGGGAATATTCCGAGAGTGCGTTGGGTGCCACACCGATGGCAGACACATGCACGAGGGACTCGACCTTGGCACCTGCCGCCGCGATCGCGATTGCGGCGGGCGCATCGACATGCACGGATTTGAATGTTTGACGGCCGCGTTCAGCCAGAATGCCGACAAGATTGATCACCCCGTCCACGCCATCGACGGCGCGTGCCACGGCGGCGGCATCGGTCACGTCGCAGGCAAAGGGCGTGACCTGGCCGACCTGACCGAGTGTCCGCAGATGCTTGGCGGCCTCCGGATCACGCACCGCGACCTGCACAATCAGATCACGATCCGCCAGGCGCTCGACCACGTAACGACCGAGAAACCCTGACCCGCCAAATACCGTCACCCGCCGCAACGCCATCTCTTCACTCCACTGATGCACCGCATGCGCGGACTCAACCGGTGTATAGCGCCGGGCCGTGCATTCTGCCAAGCTCAGTTGACAGGTGCCACAACGGGGGTTAGCAACCGCCCGCGCGGCGCCAAGCGGCGCGCCATCAACAGCGGAACTCTATCGTGGATATTGAGCTTCACCAAAACGACCTGCCCGACGGCATCGATCTGGGCGATGTGATCGCCGTTGATACCGAGACAATGGGGCTCAATTCGCTGCGCGACCGGCTGTGCCTGGTGCAATTATCGGCGGGCGACGGGGTCGCGCATCTGGTGCAGTTCCCCGCCAATGGGGGCGATGCCTATGACGCGCCGAACCTGAAGGCGCTTCTGGCCGACCGCACTCGCCTGAAACTTTATCATTTCGCGCGCTTCGATCTCGCCGCTCTCAGCCAGTATCTCGGCGTCGACGCCAGCCCGGTCTACTGCACGCGCACCGCGTCCCGCTTGGTCCGCACCTACACCGACCGGCACGGGCTCAAGGATCTGTGCCGCGAATTGCTCGGCGTCGAGATATCCAAGCAGCAGCAATCCTCGGACTGGGGTGCCGACGAACTCAGCCGCGAGCAGCTCGAATATGCCGCAAACGATGTCTTCTTCCTGCACGAACTCAAGATTCGTCTCGACGCGATGCTTGAGCGCCATGACCGGACGCATCTGGCACAATCCTGCTTTGATTTTCTGCCCGCACGCGCCGCGCTGGACCTGGCCGGCTGGCCGGAAATCGACCTGCTCGCGCACAGTTGACGGCAGGCCCCGCCGGGGCGACCGGATTCCGGTGGCGGGTTTGACGATTCATGACGTACAACCCATACTGCAACCGATTGATTCACGGGGATTTCTTGCGTGTTTCGTGGATCGGTCCACCGTTTGAAATGATCGATTGACCCAACCGTGACCGGGACCGCCAAAACCAATCCGAAACGAGCTGATCCGTCGCGCGACATCGACGCCGCGCAGCGCGTTTTCCGGCTCGAGGCCGATGCATTGCGCGTGATGGGCGAAGCGCTGGATGAGAAATTCGTCGCCGCTGTCGACCTCGTCGATCACGCCGTGGGCCGCACCGTCGTCACCGGGATGGGCAAAAGCGGGCATATCGCCCGCAAGATTTCGTCGACCCTGTCGAGCACGGGCACGCCGTCATTCTATGTGCATCCGGGCGAAGCCAGCCATGGCGATCTCGGCATGATCTCCCACGACGATGTGGTGATCGCGCTGTCCAATTCCGGTGAGACGCCGGAGCTGAGCGATGTGATCAACTATTGCCGCCGCTTCAATGTCCCGCTGATCGCGATTACCGGTCGCGCCGGCTCGTCCCTGGCCGACAATGCGGATTGCACCTTGCTCTTGCCCGCAATCGCGGAAGCCTGCCCGATGGGCCTGGCACCCACCACATCGACCACGGCGATGCTTGCAGTGGGTGACGCGCTTGCCATCGCGCTGCTCGACCGACGCGGGTTCACGGCCGAAGATTTCCAGGTTCTGCATCCGGGCGGTCAGCTCGGCCAGAACCTGATGCGGGTGGCAGACTTGATGCACAGCGAAGAGGCATTGCCGCTGCTTGATGCGAGCGCGACCGTCGGCGACGCCATTCTGGAGATGACCAACAAGGGATTCGGATGCGCCGGCGTGATCGACGATCAGGGCCAGCTGACCGGCATCATCACCGACGGCGATCTGCGCCGCCATATGTCCGACACATTGCTGCAGCTAACATGTGGCCACGTGATGACAGCGGCCCCCAAAACCATTCGCGCCCAGGCGCTCGCTTCCGAGGCCCTCGGCCTGATGAACGCGAGCCAGATCACCAGCTTGTTCGTTGCGGAAGACCGGCAGCCGGTGGGCATCATCCACATTCACGACTGCCTGCGCGCAGGCATCGCCTGAACGCGGCATGAGCGACGCGGGAAACACGGCCCCACAGACCGAATCGCCGAGCGAAACGCGGCGCCAGCGCCAGTCGCGTATGAGTTCAGCACCCCGGCGGCGGCGCAGCGGGTTCGCCCGCTCGCGCATCGTCTCCACGATGAAATATGTGTTGCCGGTTGTCGCCTTTGCGTTGCTGGTTCTGGTTGCCGTCTGGCCACGCCTGTCGCCGGACGAAGACCGGTTCCGGATCGACCTCGAAGCCGTGGGCCCGACCGGTGGCGCCAAACCGCAGGTGCTCAATCCTCGCCTCCAGGGCATCGATGCCGCCGCCCGCCCGTTTCAGGTCACGGCAGACTTTGGTGCCCGCGGCCAAGCCGCGGATGGCAGCGAAATATACGATCTGACCAACCCAACTGCCGACATCGTGCTGGCCGACGGATCGTGGGTGGCGCTCACCGCAAACGACGGGCGCTTCGAAGCCGACACCAACATGCTTCACCTCGCCGGCGACGTGAACCTGTTTCATGATGATGGCTATGAGTTCAAGACCACCACGGCCCAGGTCGATCTGGTGACAAGCGCGGCTTCTGGCGACGACCCGGTCAAGGGTCAGGGCCCGTTCGGGATCCTCGATGCAGAGGGATTCCGGGTTTTCGATTCAGGCGCTCGGGTGTTGTTTCTCGGTCCCGCGCGGCTGACCATCTTCGAGGGAGCGACCCCGCCCCAATGATCCGGACATCCCAAATACTGACCCTGGCTGCCCTGTTGTGGTTCGCCCTGCCCGCAACTGCCGATGCCCAATCCCTCGGCTTCAGCCGGGGTGGCGACGGCCCGATCCAGATCGAGGCCGATGACGGGATCGAGTGGCAGCGGGCCAATCAGCTTTATGTCGCGCGCGGAAACGCGCGCGCGCGCCAGGGATCGGTGACGGTCGAAGGCGATGAGCTGATCGCGTTCTACCGACCCAACGCCGCCGGCGAGAACGAGATTTACCGCATCGACGCCAACGGAAATGTGCGGATCATCTCGGAGAACGAAGTCGCACAGTCCGACAAGGCCGTCTACGACATCGACGAGGGCGTGCTGATCATGACCGGCGACAATATTCAGCTCGATACCGCAGAAGATACGATCACGGCTCGCGACAGCCTGGAGTATTATGAGACCAAGCAACTTGCGATCGCGCGGGGCGACGCGCTGGCCGTCCGCGGCGACCGCAGAGTGCGCGCCGATGTTCTGACCGCGCATTTCGGCGACGGCAATCAACAAGCCGCCATGCAACGGATCGATGCCCTGGGCAACGTACTGGTCTCCACCCCGACCGACATCGTGCGTGCCGAGAAGGGCGACTACAATCCCGCGAGCGGCATCGCCACGGTGACGGGCAATGTCAAAATCACGCGCGGCGACACCCAATTGAACGGGGAGCGCGCAGAGGTTAATTTGGAATCCGGTGAGAGCCGCCTTCTCTCCTCGCCATCGGGCGAGCGGGTACGTGGGCTGTTCCTGCCCAAAGCCAAAACCGGCGACAAACCGGGATCGACTGGAAGCCAATGACAGACCAAATACCCTCCAGCGTAATCGGTGCCGACGGCAAGCCGCGGCTGGTCAGCAGCAACGAAGGCCTGGTTGTCAAAAACATCGGAAAGCGGTTCCGTAAACGCCCGGTGATCCGCGATGTATCGCTGGTCGTGCGGCAGGGTGAGGCGGTGGGCCTGCTGGGCCCCAATGGCGCGGGAAAGACGACCTGTTTCTACATCATCACCGGACTTCTCACGTCCGATTCCGGCTCCATCTCGCTCGACGGACACAACATCACCGAATTGCCGATGTATCGGCGCGCCCGCCTCGGCGTTGGCTATCTGCCCCAGGAAGCGTCGATCTTCCGGGGCCTGTCTGTCGAGCAGAACATCCGCGCCGTGCTCGAGGTGATCGAACCGGAGCGCGACCGGCGCGAGGCCATGCTTGATGATCTGCTGGCCGAATTCTCGATCAGCCATCTACGCCGAACCCCGGCCCTGGCCCTGTCGGGCGGTGAGCGGCGACGCGTTGAAATCGCCCGGGCGCTGGCAAGCCAGCCGCATTTCATCCTGCTCGATGAACCACTCGCCGGCATCGATCCCATCGCCGTGGCCGACATTCGCGACCTTGTGAGCCACCTCAAGCATCGCGGTATTGGCGTATTGATCACCGATCACAATGTGCGTGAGACCTTGGATATCGTCGATCGGGCATATATCTTGCACGAGGGCACCGTCCTGATGAGCGGTGCACCGTCCGAAATCGTATCCCATGCCGATGTAAGACGTGTTTACCTTGGCGAAAGATTCAGTCTGTAGAAGACGTTAACCATGGCTCTGACAACGCGTCTCGACGTCCGACAGACACAGGCGCCGGTCATGACGCCGCAGTTGCAGCAAGCGATCAAGCTGCTGCAACTGTCAAATCTTGAACTGGCGGCCTTCGTAGAATCCGAACTTGAGGAGAATCCTCTCCTCGAGCGCGAAGACGCGGTCATCGAGGATCAGAGCGATCCCGCCGAAATAATGACCACCACCGGCGACGACGGCGATGCGGTCACCCTGACCAGCCGCGAGGGCCTCGGGTCGGACGAAACACCCCTCGACACCGATTACACCAATGTCCTGCAGGACGACCCCTTCCGGTCGGCCGGCGGCGGCGCGCCCGCGCCGCGCGGCGACAGCGACATGCTTCCCGGGATCGACCAGACAATGGCCAGCGAAGTCACGCTGCGCGAACATCTGACCGACCAGCTCGATCTGTCGATCAGCGATCCGACGGACCGGCTGATCGGCCGTGCATTGATCGATTCACTCGACGACCGTGGCTTCCTGACGGTTGCCGTCGAGGAGATGGCCGAACAGCTCGGCTGCGATATCGATCTCGTCGCACATGTACTCGACATTCTGCGCGCGTTTGAGCCGACCGGTGTCTTCGCACGTGATCTAATCGATTGCTTCGCCCTCCAGCTTGCCGAACGCGACCGCTTCGACCCCGCGATGCAGGCCATGCTCGAAAATCTCGACTTCCTGACCAAGCATGATCTACCCGGGCTCCGCCGCGCCTGTGGCGTGGACGAAGAAGACCTGATCGACATGCTGGCGGAATTGAAAACCCTGGACCCGAAGCCCGCAGCGGAATTCGAGAACAACAACACCGAATACATAACCGCAGACGTGATGATGCGCGCCAAGCAGGGCGGCGGCTGGGAAATCGAGCTCAACAACGACACCCTGCCGCGCGTGCTGGTGAACCGGGCCTACTATGCCGAGATCACCAGCGTGACACGCGAGAAGGAAGACAAGGAATTCGTGCAGGAACGTTTCCAGGCGGCCAACTGGCTCGTGCGGGCGCTGGACCAGCGTGCGCGCACCATCCTGAAGGTCGCCGCGGAAATCATTCGCCAGCAGGACGCGTTTTTCCGGCACGGTGTGGCGCATTTGAAGCCGTTGATCCTGGCCGACATTGCCGAGGCCGTGAGCCTGCACGAAAGCACCATCAGCCGGGTCACGACCAACAAATACATGGCGACCCCGCGCGGGCTGTTCGAGCTCAAATATTTCTTCACCACCGCAATCGGCAGCACCACCGAGGGCGAATCCCACTCGGCCGAATCAGTTCGCCACAAGATCAAGCTGCTGATCGACAACGAAACTGCCAAATCGATCCTGTCCGATGACAAGATCGTGGACATGCTGCGCGTCGACGGCGTGGAAATAGCCCGGCGAACCGTTGCCAAGTACCGGGATTCGCTCAAGATTCCGTCTTCGGTGGAACGCCGGCGCATGAAACGCGCCGCTGGCTGATTATCCTTTACTTCCAAAATGTTACTTGAAAATCGGCCACTGTTGCCCATCTCGGGTGAAGGGCGGCGGACCGTATTGACACCCATCCGGCGCCTGACTAAGTTCCGCGCCGCGCACCGAGACCGCACGACGAACGGTCGGTACAAACTTTAAAAGCGACATCCAGCGTTGCGACCCGCATTGATACGGATCACACGCAAAACGGGAAACGAAGAGTTGAATACCGTGGCCACCCCAGGGCGGCTCGTCGCAGTTCATTTCCGCAGAGCATTTCCCCAGAGAATTTCCACTGAACCCTTCCAACGACAGACGGCGTACCAAACAGTGCAGATTAATGTGACAGGACAGCAGATCGACGTGGGCGACGCATTGCGTGGCCATATCGAGGATGCGATCGAAGGCACGACAGAGAAGTATTTCGCCGATGCCATGGAGGCGAGCGTCGTGCTGTCGCACGAAGGCCATCGGATCCGCGCCAGCATCAACATGCATGTCGGCCGCGGCATCAATGTGCGGGCGCATGAAGAGGCCGACGACCCCTATGCGGCCTTCGATGTCGCACTGGCACATCTGGCCAAGCGGCTGCGGCGACACAAACGGCGGCTGCGCGACCATCACCAGGGTCGCGAAACCATCAGCACCCCGACCATGCCCGAATATATCATCGCCGCCTATTCCGGCGACGAGGACGCATTGGAAGAGGTCCAGAGCGACGACAATCCGGTCATCATCGCCGAAAACCAGACGTCGGTCGAAAGTCTGACGGTCTCCGAGGCCGTGATGCGCATGGATCTGGCAGACGGCCACGCGCTGGTCTTCCGCAACGCCAAGCATGGCGGCATGAGCGTGGTTTTCCGCCGCGCGGATGGCAATGTCGGCTGGATCGATACGCCGGACAGCTCGGAAAACGGGGCCTAGCGGACACGCAATGAATATCGGAGATATCCTCGAACCGGGCAGCGTCATTGCCAACCTGCATGCCACCAGCAAGAAGCAGGTGCTGCAGGAACTGTCGAAGGCCGCAGGCGAGATACTGAAGTCCGACGCGCGCCAGGTTTTCGATATCCTGGTGGAGCGCGAGCGGCTGGGCTCGACCGGTGTTGGTTCCGGCCTGGCGATTCCTCATGGCAAGCTGCCGGGGCTCAGCCATCTACAGGGCGTGTTCGCCCGCCTCGAAAAGCCTGTGGACTTCGATGCCATCGACGATGAGCCGGTCGATCTTGTGTTTCTGCTGCTCGCGCCGGAAGGTGCCGGCGCCGATCACCTGAAGGCGCTCGCGCGGGTCTCGCGGATCATGCGCGACCGGACCTTCTGCGACAAACTGCGCGGCTCCGACAGCCCGGATGCGATCTATGCCTTGCTGATCGAGACAGGCCTCGTGGCCAGCGAGACCCTTCGCGCCGCCAGCTAGCCCCTCACGCGAGACGCCACTCCCGTCAGTGAACGCTGACGGGCTCCATATCATGCTGAATGACGGCCGCGAACGCGACATCGCGTTCGGCCATCGTGCCCATTTCAATGCCGTCGGCATTGTGGATGGCATAGACAGTGCGCCCGTCGATCACGGCAGGACGCACATAGGCGACACGGTCGACACCCAATGCTGCAAACTGGTCGGGACTGAAATTATCAAAACGCATATTCATGACGCCTGTCCTTTCGTCTCCATATCGAGCGCGGGCGAACCGTCGCCCTCGATCTCGATCTTGCGCACATTGCGCTCGGGCCGCGGCAACGACACGTCGATATGCAGCAATCCATTGTCGAGCGAGGCCGATGTAACCTCGACACCATCCGCCAGCACGAAACTACGCTGAAACATGCGCGTTGCGATCCCGCGATGCAGATACTCGCGGATGTCCTGCTCGGCCTGCCGGCCGCGCACCGTGAGCTGGCTGTCTTCCAGCTCGATGTCCAGATCTTCGCGCGCAAAACCGGCTACCGCGAGGGTGATCCGCAAACGGCTCTCGCCGGTGCGCTCGATATTGTAGGGGGGATAACCGTCCGAAGACGTCTTGGAAATGCGCTCGAGCGTGCGTTCGAATTCGTCGAATCCGAGCAAAAGCGGGCTGTTGAGCGGGGACATACGTGACATTGCCGTCACTCCTCCTTTTGAGCGAGTTCCGGGCCGCAACACCGCCCCCGCCCCACGGGCAAAGGTGAAATCACGGTCCATGGGGCCCGATACCGGCACCCCGGGTTTCGATCGCTATGCGCTCTCATGAGCCTCACAGCGTAGCCATTAAATGGTTTCGAAACGGCAAATTTCAAGGCGCGTAAATATCGCCAGAGCTCGCGCGATAGACGCCCGAACGCGGGATAGCACCCGCATTCATCAGGGTGAGGAACACCAGCGCATCACGATCGCCGGATTGCGCAAGTCGGCGAAGCCGGTCCCAGCCGGCCCGCGTGCGGTCATAACGGAATTCTGCCGCGGGTGGCGGTTTCCAGCTGAGGACGGTGCGCGGGGTCTGGTCCCCCATACGAGACAGCATGCGAGTTGGGATGCCGGCAGGGGTGGCGAGCGCCGGTTGCCCTAGCCAATCCGGCGCCACGCTTGCCCCATCCGACATCCCAGACCCTGCAGACGGCGCGCGCATGGGTGCTCCTTCGGTCAAGGCGAGCGTCGCGACAAACGCCACGACAGGCAAACCGCCTATGACCCCTGCAAGCATCGTTAAACCACGCAAACCGTCTCTCCTCCCTGACAGGGCGAATTGTAGGCTGACGGCGCAACGGGGCTGGCCGGTGTCGGGAATGGGGCCATTTCGTGCCGATCAAACACCGGGGCCATACGCGCAACATAGGTAACCGTCATGCCCGGACTTGATCCGGGCATCTTTTTCATGTCGCGGCGGTTGCGTTTGAGATACGCGGGTCAAGCCCGCGTATGACATTTCAATCTTGCGACCGACTACCCCGGGAAGGCGGCCTCGGGCAGCCCGGCCACGCCCGCATCGATGGCGAACAACGCCCCCGCCAGGGGCTCGTGCGCCAGCTCTTCCGGGCTGAGCATGATCTTCGCGGTGGTGACATAGAGCGTCGCCAGATCGGGACCGCCAAACATGGGGCAGGTCACCGGGCTGACCGGCAGCGCGATCATCCGGTCGACATCTCCCTCCGGCGTCAGCCTGGTGACGCGGCTCGCGCGAAACTCCGCGACCCAGACCCCGCCCTCGGCGTCGACGATTGCGCCATCCGGGGTGCCGCGCCCGTCTTCTTCGGGAAAGGTCGCGAACAGGCGTTCATTGGCAATGTCACCCGTCGCGGGATCGTAGTCCCAGGCGCGCATGATCCGGGTCGGGGAGTTCGCCGCATACATGGTCCTGCCGTCGGGCGACCAGCACAGCCCGTTGGAAACCAGAATACCGTCGATCATCCGGTGCATCGTGCCGTCCGGGTCGAGGCGGTGGAACGCGCCGACCGGCTCACGCTCGAAATAACTCTCTGGCGGCCCGTCGGGGTCGTGCATCGACCCGGCCCAAAAACGCCCCTGGCGGTCCGCACGGCCGTCGTTCAACCGGTTCAGGGGCCGGTCGGGCTCGGGGTCACCGATCCAGTCCGTCCCCACGGGCTCTCCCGGCGCGCCGACCTCGAGGAACGCGAAACCACTACGCAGTGCACCCACCAAACCACCGCCCGCACGCAGCACGATCGAGCCCGTCTCCTGGGGCAACGGCCAGCTGTCGTCGCGACCCGTGGCAGGATCGTAGCGGTGCAGTGCGGGCGCCTTGATGTCGAGCCACCAAAGCACGCCTTCGGTGGGGGCCCAGACCGGACTCTCGCCGAGGATGGCCCCGGTCTCAACCACCCGCAATATCTTCGCGTCTTCCATGCGATTCTCACCCTGATTCCGATCCTGCGGTGTCTTTCAACCGCCATCAAAGAATGTCACGATACACCCATAAGGCCGGGCGGCAATCGCACACGGCCAGACACATTGGGGGGACAATCGCATGATCGTCGACGCACGCCGCTATGCCATCAAGCCAGGCGAAATGCCGGCATTCTTGAAGAATGTCGAGGAGGTCGGCCAGCCGCTGCAGCGCAAGCACGGCTTCGAACCCGCCGGCTACTACACGGTCGAGACTGGGGAGATCAATTCGGTCGTGCATTACTGGAAATGGGAGAACGCGCAAGTTCGCCAGGACTGCCGGGCGTCCCTCTACAATGATCCGGAATGGACCGACTATCGCCAGGGCAGTTCCGACAAGCTGGTGTCTCAGTACAACCGGCTCCTCCAGGCGACCGACGTGGTCGAGCCGTTTGCCTTCATGGGCAACGGCAGTCCCAAGGGCTTCGTCGACGAGCGCACCTACACCATCGCCTACACCCAGGTGCCCAACTATGTCGAAGTCACCAAGGCGCTGGCCAAGCCGGTCATCGATGACGCGGGCTGGCAGCTGATCGGCTATTTCTCGTCGATCACCGGCAAGATCAACCAGGTGGTGCATCTCTGGTACTGGGACAGCCAGGGGGACCGCGAGGCGGGTCAGGCCAAGGCCGTCGCCGACCCGCGCTGGGCGCTGTATCAGGCCGGCAACGGCCACCGGGTGATCGACCAGCAGAACCGCTATCTGGTGCCGACCTCCTTCTCCGCCGTCAAATAACCCCGCGCGGTTCACCCCACATGGCCGAGAAATCCAACCGCTCGCGGCGCCCCGTCGACGCCGCGACCATGGTGGTCTGGCGCCGCCGCCGCGAGACCGTCGAGGTCCTGATGGGGCGGCGCCACCGCAACCATGTCTTCATGCCCCACGCCTATGTGTTTCCCGGCGGGCGGGTGGAGACCACAGACGGCAAACTGAAACCCGAGAGCGACCTCCCCGCGGACGTGCAGGCGCGCCTCGAACGCGCGGCGGCCAACCCGACCCGCGCGCGGGCCATCGCGGCGGGTGCAGTGCGCGAGACCTGGGAGGAGACCGGGCTGCTGATCGGCAGCCTCGATGGAGACACCTTGCGGCCCAGCCTCGACGGGCTCGACTATTTCTTCCGGGCGATCACCCCACCGGGCCGCACCCGGCGCTTCGACGCGCGGTTCTTTCTCGTGGAGGCGGACAACGCGAAAGGCAAGCTCGCGGGCGACGGCGAGCTGCTCGATCTGGCGTTCCGGACCTTCGATGACTCGCGTCTGCTCGACGTGGCCGGGATCACCCGGATCGCCATGGCCGAGGCCGAACGCCACATCAATAACCCGCCGAAGCCCGACGCCAACCGCCCGGTGCCGCTCTCGCGCTTCCTGCGCGGCCAGTACTTCATCACGCCGGAGTAACGGCTAACCGTTCACCAAACGAAACACGTCCCCCTCCGCCTTCACCCGTTCCGTTTCCACCATGTGGATCAGGTGGGCCAGCACCGAACGCGCGGCGGCGGGGTAGAGCTTCGGGTCCACGTCGGCATACATGCGCGGCACCATCTCGGCGATGGTCGCGGGGCCCGACGCCAGCTCGGCCAGGATCTGGTCCTCGCGCTCGTGCCGGTGGGCGAGTAACGCTTTCACATAGGGCTTGGGGTCGTCGATCGGCCCGCCATGGGTCGGGAAGTAACGCTGAGACGCGTGCCGCCCCACCTTCTCCAGCGAGGCCATATAGGCCTGCATGTCGCCGTCGGGCGGCGAGACGATAGATGTCGACCAGCCCATCACGTGATCGCCGCACAGCAAGGTCGATTCCTCCTGCAGGGCGAAGCACAGATGGTTCGAGCAATGGCCCGGCGTGTGCACCGCCTCGACCGACCAGCCCTTGCCGGTGACGATATCTCCGTCACTGATCACGTGATCCGGCGCGAAGTCGTAATCCGCCCCACCCTCGCTCGCTCCGTCCTCGGGCCGGGTGCCGTGGGGACCGTAGGCAAACGTCGGCGCACCGGTGGCGGCCTGCACGGCTTTGACCGCCGGCGAATGATCGTTGTGGGTGTGGGTGACCAGGATGTGGCTCACGGTCTCGCCCCGGATCGCGTCGAGCAGCGCGTCCACATGCTCGGCCAGGTCCGGGCCCGGGTCGACGATCGCCACCTGGCCGTGGCCGACGATGTAGGTGCCGGTGCCATGAAAGGTAAACGCGCTGGGGTTGTTGGCGATCACCCGGCGGAGCAGCGGCGTGAGCGCGTCCACCCGGCCATATTCGAAGTCGAGCTCGCGGTTGTAGGGAATCTTCGTGGGCATGGGCTGTCGCCTCTCTCGTTTCCAAACGCCTCATGCTGAGCCTGTCGAAGTATGAGGCGTCCTCGCCCTTCGACAGGCTCAGGGTGAGGACGCGTTATTTCCGCCCGATGGCACCCGAGGCCTTCAACGCCGCGATGTCGTCGGCCGGCAGGCCCCAGGCGGCGAGTGCCGTTTCGGTGTGCTCGCCCGGTACGGACGGCGGCGAATGGATCCGCCCCGGGGTGCGTGAGAATTTCGGCGCCGGGCCCGGCTGGGTGATGCCGGCCACCTCGACGAAATTGCCGCGCGCCTCGTTATGGGGATGGGTGTGGGCCTCGGTCATCGACATGACCGGCGCGAAACACACGTCCGTTCCCTCCATGATCTCGACCCACGCGTCGCGGGTCTTGGCCGCGATCACCTCGGCGAACCGCGCCCGGAGCTCGGGCCAGCGGGTTCGGTCCATCTGGTCGGGCAGATCGGCATCGGCGAGGCCGAGCTTGTCGAGCAGGAGTGCGTAGAACTTCTTCTCGATCGAGCCGATGGAGATGAACTTGCCGTCGGCGCATTCATAGGTGTCGTAAAACGGCGCGCCGCCGTCGAGGATGTTGGACGCGCGCTCGTCGGTGAAATAGCCCGACGCGTGCAGCCCGATGACGGGGATCATCAGGCTGGCCGCACCATCGACCATGCCCACATCGACCACCTGGCCCTGGCCGCTGCTGCGCGCTTCATAGACCGCGGCCATCACGCCGAAGGCCAGATACAGCGCGCCACCGCCATAATCGCCGATCAGGTTCAACGGCGGGGTCGGCTTCTCGGCCGGGCCGATCGCGTGCAGCGCGCCCGTCAGGGAAATGTAGTTGATGTCGTGGCCGGCCGCCTTGGCCAGCGTGCCGGTGCCGCCGAACCCTGTCATCCGCGCATAGACGAGCTTCGGGTTGCGGGCCATGCAGTCGTCCGGTCCGAGGCCGAGCTTCTCGGTCACGCCGGGGCGATAGGGCTCGATCAGCACGTCCGCACTCTCGACCAGGCGGAGCACCGTCTCCACGCCGTCGGGGTTCTTCAGATCCACCGCCACAGACGGGCGGGACCGGGTCGCCAGGTCGAACTCCGCACCGCGCGGCACGCCGAGGCCGGCGTCGGCCGGCCGGTCGATCTTGATGATGTCGGCACCCAGATCGGCGAGAAGCATGGCCGCGAACGGGCCGGGCCCAATCCCCGCCAGCTCAACGACCTTGAGGCCGACCAGCGGGCCGGATCGTGTGCGTGTATCGCATTGTACGGTTGCGTCTGACATGGTTCCTCTTCTCCCCCGTTTGGCAGTACCCTGCGGGGTAAGACAGCCGAGCGCAATGGTCAACTCAGGCCCTTGCGGCACCCCAGCCGAGACGCGCGATTTCATGACCGATACACCCGCTGCACCCCGCTCCTTTGCGGCGCTGCGCCATCCCGGCGCGCGGGCCTATCTCATCGGCACAGCGCTCGCGATGAACGCCGACGCGGTCGAGCATGTGATCAGCTACCTGATCATCTGGGAGAAGTTCCAGTCGCCGACGTTGGGCGGCTTCGCCGTCGTCGCCCACTGGCTGCCCTTCCTGTTTTTCTCGATCCATGCCGGCGCGCTCGCCGACCGCCTCGACCCGCGCCGGGTGATCCAGGCCGCGATGCTCCTGTTCATGGCCGTCTCGGCGGCCTGGGGCCTGCTGTTCATGACAGATACGCTGCAGATGTGGCACGCGGTGATCCTGCTCATTGTGCATGGGCTGGCGGGCGCGCTCTGGGCCCCGGCGTCCCAGCTCCTGATCCACGACATCGTCGGGCGCGAGCAGCTCCAGTCGGGCGTGCGCCTGCTGGCCACCTCGCGCACCCTGGGCATCGTGCTGGGTCCTGCCGTCGGCGGCGGTCTGCTGCTTCTCGTCGGGCCGGTCTGGGGCATTTTCATCAACATCCTGATCTATGTGCCGCTCACGATGTGGCTGATCCGCGCGCCTTACGGCCCGGCGTTCCGGACCGGTGCGGAGGCCGTGGCGGCGACCGGCCGACGGGCCATCAAGGGCTTCTCCGACATCGCCGCGACCCTGCGCACGGTCTCGGGCAACCGGATCATCATGCCCATGACGCTGGTCGTCGGCGTCGCAGCCATGATGGTCGGCAACGCCCATCAGCCGCAAATGCCCGAGTTCGCGCTCGATCTCGGCAGCAACGGCAGCGGCCTGCTCTACTCCATATTGCTGGCGGCAAACGCGGCCGGGGCGCTCGCGGCCGGCCTGATTCTCGAGACCCGCTCCCTGCTGCCCGCGCGGCGCAACACGGTGTTCATCCTGGTCATCCTGTGGTGCTTTGCCATGGGCGGCTTCGCCCTGACCTCGGACATCAGGGTGGCGATGGTCCTGCTGTTTGCCGCCGGCTTCCTCGACCTGTCCTACAATTCGATGGCCCAGACGCTGGTGCAGCTCAACGCCGCCCCGGAAATCCGCGGGCGTGTGGTTGGCTTGTATGTCATGGCCGCCTTCGGCCTGCGGGCGGTGTCCGGCATCACGGTCGGCATGGCCGGCAGCCTGATCGGCATCCACATGTCCCTGGCGCTCAGCGCCGGGATCGTGCTGATCCTGGTGACGGGCCTGATCACACGGACCTATCTGGCGGCACCACACCCGGCAGCTTGAGCGCCGCGCATCTCCTTCACGGGCCCGTGAATGCGCGAAAAAGGCCGTTTCTACAGCACTTCCCTTGTGGTAATTATTTACCTTCAAGATGGTCAGAGTTTCGGTGTGCCTGCGGCACGCACGGAATCGTTGAGTTTTGGGGGCTTACATGGGTATTCGCAGCGCAGGCATCGCCCTGATTGCATTGGGCGTTCTTGGGGTTTCCCCCGCATTCGCATCACCGGAATCCGACGAGTTGTCTCGCGACGGCCTGCGCCAGCTCAGCGCCGGCGACACAAAGGCGGCCGTTGCCAGCTTCGTCAATGCAACACGGGCCGACCCCGATGACGGGCGGGCCTATTTTTATCTCGGCGTCGGGCTCAACCGGATCGGCGAACCCCACACCGCGCTGACCGCGTTCCGACGCGCAATCAGCCTGAAGGCGATCCATAAGGATCTCGGCTTCGAGGCCGGCTGGGCCGCGCTTGAGGCCGGCGACTATGGCGCCGCGGCGATCATGCTGGGCGGGCATCTCGAATTGAACCGCGAGAATGCCAAGACCCACGAACTGCTCGGCCGCACCTACTGGCGACTGGGCCAGTATGACCGTGCGGAAGCGCTCTTGCGCAAAGCCGCCGAACTCGACCCGGCACTCGAATCCACGACGCTCCCGGTTCTCGCAACGATCGAGCTGGCCCGCGGCAACAAACAGGGTGCCGGCGAAAATCTGCTGAGCATTCTAAACAAACCTGTCGACGATCCGGTCCGGAAAAACCTGATCGAATCTCTCGAGCCGGTTCAACCTCCCGCAGCGGATGCCAAACGCTGGACCGTCTTCGGCTCCACGGCGATCGGGCGCAACAGCAACGTGATCGCGCTCAGCGACGACATCGTCCAGCCCGCAGACATCACGGGTAAGGCCTCGCGTTACTTCGACATCAATGCCGGGGGTCAGTACCGGCTGTCCGTCGATACGGACAAGTCCGTCACCGCGGGCGGCACATTGGGACACCGGAACTACACGGAGATCCGTGCCAAGGACACCCACACGGCCAATCTGTTTGTCCGCTATGACCAGGCGGTCAACAACAACCTGCTGACATCGGTCACAGGCTCGTACGGCCATACGCGGGTCGACGGCGACAAGTTCCAGACCACGGTCGGAATCAGCCCGACGCTTCGCTATCGGATAAATGACCGTGTGCGGTTGGACGCCGTCTACAGCTTCACCAAGATCAACCTGCCCGAGCCGACGACCACGCCGGCCTCCCTCGACCGTGATTCAGGCCTGCAAAGCCTGGGCGGCACGATCAGCATTACATTCCCGGGCCTCGGCACCGACATCAGTTTCGGTGGCGCCTTCCTGCACAATGCCGCCGTCGGCGCAGACTATGATTACAGGGCCCGTCGTCTGAATTTGGCGGCGCAGACCCAGCTACCCTGGGACGTGGTCGGCGGCATCGGCATTACGCGCACCGCCTACGACTATAATAACCTGAACAGCCTTGCTCCCACGACCCCGGCTGGCCCCACGGGGTTCGGATTTGCGCGCAAGGAAGCCATCACAAACTTCACGGCAAATCTGTCGCGCCCGATCAACGAGCATGTCAGCGCCTTTGCCCGGTTCAACCGAACAAACGCCAACTCCAATCTTGCGGTCTTCACCTACAGTCAGAAAGACTTCCAGATCGGCCTCACGGCACGCTTCTAAACCGGAGACGAGCACATGTTTCTGAGTCACAAGTTCCTGCGATACGGCAAGCCCCTGGCCGCCGCCGCCCCCATCATTTTGGCACTGACCGGGCTACCCTCCGGGGCCCACGCCTGTACCGGTGATCCCGCAACCGACCCACCCTTGTGCGCCAACGACGGACGGACGGTCAACGGGTTCGGTGAATTCTACAACTCCAACCTCGTCGGGGTGCCGGGGGGACCGGGCGTCCCGGGCGGTCGTGCGCCGGGTGACGCACTGAATGGAATTCTCGAGGGCTTTTCGGGCCTCGGCGGTGGCGGCATCATCATTCCTGCGGACCCAACACCACCTGTCGGAGGGCCGGATGAGGCCACGTTTGGTGCCTTGCTCGACGAGCCGAACGTGGATTTCGGCTTCGGCGGCAGCGCGGACAACGGGCTGACATTCGACGGCGTTGCCGACAACGGACTCGAATTTGAGGGGCGGATTCGATTCAACGACTTTGACGGCCTCCCCAACACTGTCACAGGGGAACCGAATCTCAGTATCAGCGGCCGGGTCGACGAGCGCGCATATTTCAATTCATTCCTCGGCGGCTACGGCGACGGCGGTACAGATGCAGCCGATATCGATTCCGGGGAAACCCGCTTCATCCGCACGAGGCTCGTCGCTGACAACGGCATCAGATTCTCTGCCGAGATTCAGGTCGAGAGCGGCAGCGGCAGCATCGAGGAATACAACGCGGTCATCAGTGGTTCTTTCGGGTCCATCCGGGTCGGTGCGGAAGATGGGGGCGACCGCGGCTTTTCCCTGGGTGCAGGTGATGACTTTGCCCCGGGAGGTATCTTCCGCCCACAGATCACGCTGGACAACGGGCTCACCATCGGTGTCGACGTCGAATCCGGCCTCGGCGCGGCGGGTGGGATTCCCGAGGGCAGCGACAAGCCCGACGTCAAATACTTCACCCCGAATTTCGCAGGCTATCAACTCGGTGTGAATTACGACACAAACAGGCCGGACACCGGCATCGATAACCTTGATGGCGGCCGTGAATTCGACATCCGTAACACCTATGTCGACAGCTTCGGCAATCTTAACACAGCCCTGTCCGCACGTTGGGGCGTGGACAATGCGGCGACGAACTTCGCCGTCGGCCAGTCGAGCGTCGCGGGTTACGGAGAAATCGAAGGCATTGGTATCAAGAGCTTCGGCTACGTGCCGCTTGACGATTTTGGTCTCCGCGTTGACTACAATCTCGATGGCACCGTCACGACGACCTCTACCACCACGGGCAGTCCAGGCGGCACAGCTCCGGCACCCGTTGCCTCGACACCGCCGCCGGCGCCCGTGACAGGTACCCAGGTCGGCACGATGGGTTTTGCAAACCAGGGACAACGCTCCGAGGTCAATCTGATCCGCACCGAAGACGGCAAGATACATGCTGTCGACAAGGAAACGGGCCACGACTTCGGAACCGTGCATGAAAGCCGGTCGGGCTTCGGCTGGAGCTTCGACAATCCGCCGGTCCCCGCGCCCGCCCCAACACAACCAGCCGCGGCAGACCCGATCGCAACGCTGGATCAGGAAACCATCTTCCGGGATGGGTTCGAGTCCGGCGATACGTCGGCATGGGTTCATTCTGGGCCCAGCTTCTAGATCGACGCACGCGCGTCAGGGCTAGCTCACGCAGCTAGCCCTCGCGCGCGTCGTCGTCAGGAATTTCGGCGCCGATCGCGGCCAGCGCGGCCTTGGCCACCACCAGATCCTGCTCGCCGGTGCCTGACCCGCAGCCAATGCCGCCGACGCAATAGCCGTCGATGATGATCGGCACGCCGCCCCTGAGCGGCAGTACCTTGCCCTGGGTCGAGACCGACAGGCCCATCCCGATATTATAGTCGATCGCGTGGGTCGGCATGCGGTGGCTCGCCGCCGTCATCGCCTTGGCGCTGGCGGAGTCCTGCGCCAGCACACGCGCGCCATCCATCAACAGATAGCCGACGATCCGCGCGCCGTCATTGGCCACCGCGATACCCATGGGCACACCCATCTCGTCGGCCTTGGCGACGGCGGCATCGATCAGGGCACGCACCCCGTCATGGGTGAGCTTGCGCGACGGGATTGTGTGTTCGGTCATGACATGACTCCAGGGAGGGCTTCTGATGAGGTATCTCCCCGCAATGTTATCGCGTGCGGGGCCCTCTCTGCTATGCTGCCGACTGTCTCAAACGAAGGAATTACGCCATGTCCGATCCCGTCACCCTCGAGGTCTTCGCCGACTACGTTTGACCCTGGTGTTACCTCAGCACCGTGCGTGTTGAAAAACTCCGCCAGGCCTACGACGTCGACATCCAGACCGTGCACTTCCCGCTGCACCCCGACACGCCGCTCGACGGCCAGACCCTCGAAGTGCTGTTCGCCGGCCGCGACGTCGATCTCGACGCCATGTATGAGAGCATGAAGGCGCGGATGGCCGAGGAAGGCCTGCCCTATGGCAAGCGCACCCACACCTACAACAGCCGGCTCGCCCAGGAACTGGGCAAGTGGGCCGACACCCAGCCAGGCGGTGACGCCATCCATATGAAGCTCTACGAGGCCTACTTCGTCGACGCCAAGAACATCGGAGATGTCGATCTGCTGGTCGAAATCGCCGAGAGTGTCGGGCTCGATGGTGCTGCCGCACGCGAGGTGTTGGAGACACGCAGCTTCGAAGCCGCGATCGACGCCGATTGGGAAAAATCCCGCCTCTATGGCGTCACCGGCGTGCCGACCTATGTGGCCGACGCCAAGGGCGTCGTCGGCGCCCAGCCCTATGAAGTGCTGGAGCAGCTGATGGACGCGGCGGGAGCGCAGAAGAAGGGCGGCTGAGCCGCCCGACTTCCCTCTGCTCTAAGCCCCTACTTCATGTCCTCGGGAAAGTCCGGCTGGGCCTGGGGCCGGGCATCAAAGAAGGCCGGGTTTTCCAGGCAGGTCTTGAAGATGCGCACGCAGTTCGGATAGGCGTCGAGCGGGATCTTGAACAGCATCGCCGCGCCCACCTGGGGCACCAGGCACAGGTCGGCCAGGGTCACCTGGTCGCCCTCGCAATAGGCGCCCGAATGGCCGCCATTGGCGAGAGGCTCCTCGATCGCCTCGAGACCCAGGCGCGTCCAGTTGCCGATCCACGCGCCGAGTTCCTCGTCGCTGTGGCCCAGATCCTGGGTGAAGTATTTGCGGATACGCGGCACCACCAGCGGGTGCATATCGGCGACCAGGATCATGCACAGGGACCGCACGCGCGCGCGCGCGAGCGTATCCGTCGGCATCAGCGCGGGCTCGGGATAGGTCTCGTCGAGATATTCGAGGATCGCCATGGACTGGGTCAGCGTGGTCCCGTCATCGGTGATCAGCGCCGGGACGACGCCCTGGGGATTGATCTTGAGATAGTCGGGGTCGAACTGCTCGCCCTTGATCAAATCGGTCGAGACCACCTCGAAGGGCTGGCCCTTGAGGTTGAGCGCGATGCGCACGCGGAAGGCGGCGAGCGAGCGCCAGTAGCTGAACAGTTTCATAATCTCTCCCCGGAGAATGCAGGTTATTCGTTGGCCGCAGTGGGCCCGTTCGATGGGTAGCCTGTCAAGCCGTGACCCGCAGTCCGCGCCGGTTGCGGAACAGCCAGGCGGGTGCGGCGGCGGCCAGCCCGAAGGCGATGAAGGGCAGGGTCATCTGCAACAGCGCATAGGCGCCGATGGCGCGCCGATCTGCCCCTGAGGCGAGCGAGACCGCCTCGGTGGTCAGGGTGTCGAGACGCCCCGCCCCGGCAAACAGTGTGGGCAGATACTGACCCATGGACACCGTGAAGCCGACGGCGACGGCGACCAGGATCGGCCGCAGCAGCATGGGCAGCTTGACCCGGCAGAACACGCGCAGGGGCGATGCGCCGAGGCACAAGGCAGCGCGGGCATAGCGCTCGTCCCAGGCGCGGTACGGGTCGGCCAGGGACAGGAAGACATAGGGCAGGACGAAGACCAGATGGGCCCAGGCGACCGCAATCCAGGCACCGTCGAGATCGCTCATCACGAGCAGGATCTGGGTCCCGAACAGGAACGCGATCTGGGGCACCAGCAGCGGCACATAGAGCAGCAGCAGCGCCCGGTTGGTGGCCCGCTTGCCGAAGCGGGCCTCGTTCTCCAGGCACCCCACGGTCAGCGCCAACCCGACCAACGCCGCGGCGATCCCGATCGTCGCGGTGTTCAGGGTCGCCGTCGCCAGCCGGTCGGCATTGGCCGTCCAGGCGTTGAGGGAGACCTCCGCAGGCAGCGCATCGGGGAACCGCCAGCGCCCGGCGATCGACCAGAGCGCCATGCTCGCCAGCCCCAGGAACGCCGCCAGGAAGCTCACCGACAGCGCCGCCGCGGCGACAATGCGCAGCGGGAAATCCCGGCGCCCGCGGCTGCCCGCACGGATCCAGATGCGACCGAGGCATGCGACCACGCGCTCGCCAATCCACCAGACGAAGATCGCCGCGGCCACGAGGCCCAGTTGCACCAGCGCGCCCGCGGATGCCACGAAACGCAGCGCCAGGTCGGGATCGTTGAACCAGCGCACGAGCTGCACGGCGAGCGGCGGCGGGGTGGACGGGGCGAGCACCACGGAAACATCGACCACCGAGGCAGCAAAGGCCAGCACGGCGAACACCGGCAGGCGGATCTGCCGGTAGACCAGCGGGAACACGGCCTTCAGCCAGGCCGACGTCGCGCCGTAACCCATTGTGCGGGCCATGGTGCGCACGCGCGCGGCATCCACCTGCCCGATTGCCGCCAGAGTCATCAAAAACAGGAACGGGATTTCCTTGACCACCAAGCCGGCGATCAGCGCCAGCCCGTCCGGGTCCTGGACGATGATCAGGTCGGGCGGGCGGTCATAGCCGGTCAGCCATGGCGAGGTCAGGCGGAAGATCCAGCCCGACGGGGCGAGCAGGAAGGCCAACCCGAAGGCAACGGTCACATGGGGGACAGACAGGAGCGGCGACAACAGCTTCTGGACCCGGGCAAACGAGCGCGTGCCGTGCCAGCCGGCCACGAACAGAATGACGACGGTGAAAGACACAATCGTGACCGCCAGCCCGGTCACGAAGGAGAGGCGGATGGATTCGGCCACACCCGGTGCGGCGAACAGCGCCCGCCAGGGATCCAGGCTCAACGTCGCGCGGCCAAGCGCCGGCAGGTAGCCGAAGGCGGGCAGCACCGTCCCGAGCAGGCCGGCCACGACCGGCCCCAGCAGCAACAGCAGGGTCACCACGGGGACCCAGCGAAGCGGGGACGCCGGGATGCGCCCCTGTCCGGATGCAACTGCGCTAGCCAATCCCGGCCTCCTGTTTCGACAGGCTCAACATGAGGCCTCATCCTGAGCTTGTCGAAGGAAGAGGCCCAAGATTTCCTATTTCCCGCTGGCGTAGCGTTTGGCCCATTCCGCCTCGAGCGCGGCGACCCAGGACGGGTGCGGCTCCAGCTGGGTAATGCCGAGCTCGCCCGGCGACAGGGTGGCGACCCCGAGCTTGAGATTCTGGAACGCCGCCTTGGAATCTTCGGGCAGCCGGTCGACATCGAGCACCGTAAAGCTGCCCCAGACTTCTGGATTCTGTTTATGGGCCTGGGCCTCGGGCGACATCAGGAAGTTGGCCAAGACCATCGCACCTTCCTTGGCGTTGGCGTTGAAGGGGATGGCGACGAAGTTGGTATTCCCGATGGTGCCGTTGTTGAGCACAAAGGTGCGCACGGTATCGGGCAGCTTGCCCTGGGCGATCAGGCCCGAGGCCTCGGCCGGCTGGAACGACAGCGCGATCGACACTTCACCATCGTCGAGGAGGCGCTGCAGGGCCGGGCCGTTCTGCGGGTAGACCGCGCCGCGGCGCCACATCAGCGGGTGCAGCGCGTCGAGATAGGCCCATAGCGGTGCCGTGTTCTCCTCAATGTTTACCGCCGGCGCCTGGAGGACCGCCGGATTAACGACGAGCTCGATCAGCGCCTGTTTGAGGAATGTCGTGCCCAGGAAGTTCGGCGGCTGGGGATAGGTGAACCGGCCCGGGTTGTTCTTCGCCCATTCCAGCAACCCCAGAATCGAGCCCGGCGGGGTTTTGACGTGCGCGGTGTCATGCATGAAGACGAACTGGGCCATGCCCCAGGGGGCCTCCAGATGATCCACGGGCACCGTGAAATCCACGGTCGTGGTCTTCTTGTTTTCGGTGTCCACATAACGGTAGTTCGGCGCATTGGCCGTCCACGGGCCGAACAGCAGATTGTTCCGCTTCATCGCCGCGAAATTCTCGCCATTGATCCAGATGAGATCGACCGAGCCACCGTCGCTGCGGCCTGCGGCCTTCTCCGCCACCACCCGCGCCACCGCTTCGGACGTGTCGGCAAGCTTCACATGCTGCACCGTCACGCCATAGCGCGCCTGCACCTGATCGCCCGCCCAGGCAATGTAGGCATTGATGCGCTCGTCACCCCCCCAGGCGTTCCAGAAAACGAGCTGGCCGCGCGCCTTCTCAACCACCTCATCCCAGCTCTGGGCCGTCGCCGCGGCGAGCGGCGTGAATGTCAGAACGGCGGCCAAAGCCGCGGTCAGGATACGCATCTGCAAACCTCTTTCATGTTGTTCAGCCCGCCCGTGCAACAGCGGCACCGGCCTGCGCATCCTGCCAATCGGCGCGGACGCGGGTGATGGTTTCGGGATCGAGATAATCGGCGACCCGGCCGGCGACATGGGCGACGAGCGCATCTTCGCTGAGGTCCGCCGACCAGTTCTCGGTGGAATTGTTGTCCGCCGCCGCCGTTTCGGCCGCCTGCCGGGATTCGACCCGCCATTTGGCGCACCAGGTGACCGACCAAAGCCACATCATCCGGCGCAGCGGCAGCAGCCATGCTTCGGTCGCGACGGCGAGGTCGCCCGGTACCGTGTCGAGCCAGGTCTGGTGGAAGGCATCGACCTGGCCGCGATCCAGGACCGCATGGCTGTCCACGTCCCAGGTGGTCGACGTGTAGAGGGTCGCGTGGGCCAGATCGAAGGCGGCGGCGCCATAGCGCGCCTTCTCCAGATCCACCAGGATCGCCTCCCCTCGCGAATTCATCAGGTAGTTTCCCGGATGGGCATCGAACGCAATAAGTGTCCGGGGTGGGCGGGCTTTGCCGGCCAGGGTCGCGCCGGCCGCCTGGAGTTCCTCGCGGATCTGGAATTCGGCGTCCGGATGCAGGTCCGCTGCGGCGATGTTGGCCGCCTGGGTCATGATCTCCATGAAGGTGTCGGCCATCGGGTCGACGGGATCCTTCAGGGGCACACGTTGATCGGGCTCGAGCAAAGGCAGCGCGTGGATCGCCGCCAGGCATTTCGCCATCGCCGCCAGATCATCTGGCAGAGACAAGGGCTTTCCGTCGATCAGATCGACGATCAGTGCGCCCATGGGCAGCGCGTCGTCGGGGGCGAATTTCTCGTGTATGTGGGGCACATGCCCGCTGGCCGACGCACGCGCGAAACAGGCGGCCTGATAATCCAGATTGTCCGCCGCCGCGAGGCCGAGCTGACTCTGCTTGGGCACCCGCGCCAGGGTGCCCGTGTCGCCGATGCGAACATGATCATGGGCGAGGCCCGTGTCGGGCAAGGGGTGCAAACCCGCGATCGGCACGCCGAGCCGCGCGGCCAGCGCCACACAGACACCCGCAACCCGGCCCTCCCCGCTCATGCGGCAGAACGTCCAAGGGGGTGCCTGCTGAGGCGCTCCTGACGCAACCCCTCGATGATCGGGCCCAGCACCTGCTCGTGGAACCGGTCGCAGCCGATGCAGAGATTGCGATAGGTCTCACCCGAGGGTGTCTTGGTTTCGCTGTTCTTCCGGAACGTCTCTTCGTCCCAGCCGAACGCCACACCCATGCGCTCAGGGGCGCCGTCGTTGAGCGCCTCGAAGGCCGGATGCCCCGCCAGGCTGTCGAGGATGTCGGTCAGCTTCTCCTCGGTCAAATTGCCGAGCGGCGCCTTGGTCTTGAGGCAGCAGGGATAGATGTTGCCATTGGGCTCGATCGAGACTTCCGAGCCGAGATTGCCGTGGTTCATGAAGTTGAGCCCGCCCGACCAGCGATTGCAGAAATTATCGTCCAGGGTCGCGCTCGACAGCTCGTTCTCCCAGGCCCGCCCGCGCGGCCAGATCGGCCCGATCCATTCTTCCGGGTTGGCCCCCATGAAGGAATAGACCGGTGTCTCGGTGCCGCGCGCATCGGTGCCGTCATGGCGCCGTCCCGTCGGCGACAGCCCCGCGGCCTCGACGAGGCCCGTCAGATGCGCCATCAGGGGCAGGCGTTTCTCGCCCTCATGACCGACGTGAAAATCATCCATGCCGGTGATCGAGAGCTGCCAAAGTCCATGGAACAGGAGCTCGTCGAGAATCTTCTCGGTCACCAGATCACCCGTCGTCTGGACCACCACGCGCACGCCACCCTTTTCGGCGTATTTGTCGCGCAGCATGTCCATCACCGGATACAGGACCGGCTCGCGGATCTCATCGAGCAGCACCTCGCCGCCCGACAGGATGATGCGGCCGGGCTTTTCCGGGCCGCCGTCGGTCTCGCGATAGGTCATCCGGTCGGGCAGGTTCGCCACGATCCGGGCATGGCTCGTCACCGCCTCGCTCACCACCGCGTCGCGTTCGTCGCGCACATAGGGGCGGAAGCGCGTGTCATAACAATGCGCGCAGCGTCGGTGGCAGAGCCACGAGATGACGTAGTAAATCGATTCCATACTTTTCCCCGCTGGGATCGCGATTGTAGCGGTCAGCATGTTGGAAGGAACAGGTTCGTTGTCACGTCACGGTTTGTTGACAGATAAGCTCAACCGCCCCGATGTCCACGCTTCCACCCACGCCTGCGCCACGCGGCCCAGGCCGCCCCGTCATCGACATCGTCGAGCACCTCCAGAAGCGCCACCCGCGCGTGCCGGGGCAATCCGGCCATTGTGTCCGCGAGCGCGTATTCGGTGCTCCAGCGCACGTCACCAAACAGGCCAGCAGGCACGGCCGGGCGACGACGCGCCCCGACCAGCCAATAGCCGCCATCAGACGCCGGGCCGAACACGAAGTCATGGCTGCCGAGCGCCGTAAAACCGCTTGAGATGTGGTGCGGGGCGATGTCGGGGATGTCCGTCCCGATGATTATCACCGGACCGGGCGGGAGTTCGGTCATGGGCCGGGCCATGCGCATCCCCAAATCGCCCCGCCCCTGCGGGATCAGGCCCACACCGGGCACAGACGGCCACAGACCGGGGCGCAGCGCATCCCCGTCCGGGGTCACGGCCAGCCAGGTCCGCCAGCGCGGATCGCCACCCAGACGCCGCGCCACGTCATGCAGGGTCCGGCGATAGAAGGCGAGCGCAGGGCCCGCGCCGATGTCGGCGGCGAGCCGGCGCTTGACCGCGCCGCGCCGGGGCGTGCGCGCGAAAATGACGAGGTGACCCCTCATCGGTAGATCCGCACAATAATGCGCGACGGGAGGCCAAGAAGGTAAAGAAGCAGGCAGAACAGATTCCGCGACGGGCGTCGCCAGTAGCCGCCGGCCTGATAGCGCCGCGCGGACGTCACCGCTTCGGTCTCGAGGCCGACCAACCGGCTACGCCCGAACCTGCGCGCGAGATACACATCCTCCATCAGGGGCATGTCGGGATAGCCGCCGAACGCCGTGTAGAGATCGCGCGCGAGCGCCAGCCCCTGGTCGCCATAGGGCAGACCCAGCACCCGGCAGCGCCACGCCGCCATGCGCTCGATGCGCCGGGCACCCGGTGCGTCATCGTCGAGCCGGAGGCGAAAATAGGCGGCGCGACCACGCCCGGTGATCATGAACGCCGCCAGCTCGACTGCCCAGCCCGGCGCAAGAACCGTGTCGCCATGGACAAACAGCAGCCAGTCGCCCCGCACGGCACCGGCACCGGCCGCGAGCTGGGTCCCGCGGCCCCTGGCGGACCGGATCACCCGCGCGCCGTGTGCCTCAGCGACCGCAACTGTGTTGTCATCGGAGCCGCCATCGACGACCAGGACATCAAGATCAAACACAGCCCGGCCTTCCGCCAGACATTCCAATGCGCGCGCGAGGCCCGGCCCCGCATTCAGGGTCGGAATGACAACACCGAGGCTCGGTTCAGAAGGCACGGGCTTCGCGCCATTGCAGGACGCGCAGCGCCCCCAGCGCGACGATGGCGAGGGCCATGGTCGTGCCGCCGAAGAACATGGCCGTCGCCGGATCGCCGGTCTGGGTGACGATCCAACCGGCCAATGCCGGACCCACGAACAGGCCCGCATGGTTCCAGGTGTGGTACAGGCCGGTGCCCGTGTTGCGATGCTCGGCCGGCACCGTCTCGACGGTCAGCGCCATCACATTCCCGGTTGGGATGCCGATGAAGATCGCCGCGAGAATGAACAGCAACAGGGGAGAATCGACGAGCGGCCCGAGCGTCACCGTGATCGCCCCGAGCGCGAAGCACGAGACCATGACCAGGTTGGGCCGGGCGAGTTTCTCCGACAGCCACCCGCCGAGCGGGATCGCAAACATGTAAACGAAGGTCGCGTTGGCGATGAGCAGACCGGCGGCCACGATGTCGAGCCCGCGCATGACCAGCATCGCCGGCCCGAAGGACAGCACCATCAGATATCCGGCGTTGTAGAGCACCCAGACGATACCCGCGAGCGAGACCTTGGCCGCCTCCATCCGCGTGATGGCGAGGCGCTGCAGCGGCCGCACGACCGCCGGCACGCCGGGCCGATACACGGCCACGACCAGCAGCATGCCCACGAAGGAGCCGATCCCGGCGACGAGGAACACCGCCTGCCAGCCCCAGGTCTCCGCCAGTGCACCCTGGCTCCACAGGCCAATCGCGATGCCCACCGGCCAGCTGTTCATCAGGATCGCCATGGCGGTGACGACCTCCTTGCCCTCGAACAGATCGCCGACGATCTTCACCATGATGACCGTGATCACCACACCGCCGGTGCCGGCAATCATCCGGCCGACGGCGATCATGGCGTACCCGTCGCCGAGCCACATGACAAACCCGCCGAGCGCCATCAGCGCGAGCCCGAAGATGCAGACCCTGCGCTCACCAAACCGCTGCCCCAGGAATCCCGCCGGCAGGGCTGTGAGGACACCGAGCAGGCTGAACAGTCCGATCAGAGTGCCGATCGCGGTGAAGTCGATACCGAGGTCCTCGACCAGCAGTGGCGCGACCGAAGCGACGGACTGGAAATGAAAGCCGAGCGCCGAACGCGCCACGAACAGCGCGCCGAGGACAACCCACCGGTTGGTCAGCATGATGTTGTGACCCGCGCCAATCCCCGCCTACGCCGCCTTCATCACGCCGGCGGCGTCGAGGATACGCCGGCCGGATTCGGTCAGCTTGCCCAGGGTCTCGCGCAACGCGGCCTCGGGATAGACCAGCTTGCCGTCGCGCTTCTTCACCTCGCCGTTGACGAAGACCGTGTCCACATTGAACGGCGTGGCCATGAAGACCAGGGTCTGGATCGGGTCATGCACCGGACAGGTGTTGAGGTCGTCGCCCCGGGTCAGGATCACATCGGCCTGCTTGCCCGGCGTGAGGGAGCCGATCCGGTCGTCCATGCCGAGCGCGCGGGCATTGCCGATGGTCGCCCATTCCAGCGCCACCCGGGTCTTGAGATGTTCCGGCATGGTCTTGGTCGGGCGCGGGCGCGCGTCGGTGTACATGCCGCGCTCGAGCTGCAGGGAGAAGCGCACGACCGAGAACATATCGCCCGAGATGTTGGATTCCAGATCGACACCGAACGAAGGCGTGCCGCCCGCTGCAAGCACGCGTCCCGTCGCCGGGTTGCCATGGCCGAAGTTGCACTCGCATTCCGGCGCCACGGTGATCGAACCACCCCGGTCGACGATCAGCTGGATTTCCTCGTCGGAGAAATTATTGGCGTGGACGAAATCCGCATCGGGGCCGAGCAGGCCCAGTTCGTCCAGCCGGTGGATCGGCTTGTCGGCGAACAGGGGAACCCCCTGAGCGCCGGTATGGTTGGACCAGCGCAGGCCCATATCCCTGGCCAGGCGCACGTCATGCTCGATGCAGTCCCAGACCGAGAAGCCGACCCCCTGGATGCACATGGCCATGGTGATCAGCGCATCATCGGAGGACAGTCGTCCCTTGCGCAGGCGCTCCACCCGCTCGCGCGAATGGGGCCGCTCGTTGAACGGGGCCTCGCCGGGCTTGGGGCCCGTCTTGGTCTGGCCGTGGCCATAGATCGCACGGATTCCCGCCTCTTCCAGGCTGTCGATCGCCGCGTCCGTATGGTCCGTCGTCGCGTTGCAATGATGCCAGTCGAACAGGGTCGTGGTGCCCGAATTCAGCTGGTTCAGCGCCCCGCAGAGATTGGCCAGGCGGATGTCGTCGGGGGTGAAATGGGGCACCGCCGTCGCGTGCATCAGCTGGGAATATTCAAACATCGTCCAGTCGGCAACCACACCGCGCACGCCGGTCTGCCAGGTGTGCTCGTGCATGTTGATCATGCCCGGGCTGACGATCATGTTCGACGCGTCGATCACCTGGGCGTCGCCGCCATCGATGTCGCGACCCACCTCGACGATCTTGTCGTCCTCGAGCAGCACATCCCCACCGCGAATGTCGCCGATCGCGGCGTCCATCGACACGACCCAGCCGCCTTTGATCAATGTGCGCGCCATCACCTACTCTCCTCGGAGGGGTTTGTTATTCGTTGACGGCAGACTACCGCGCCCGGCCCATGCAGGGAAACGTCCCGCATCACGCGTCTGTTCACGATGCGCCCTTATGTGAAGTGCTAATATCGTGGCCATGACGCGCCTCTCCATCGAACCAACAGACGGCCCGGTCGGCGCCTTCGTGTCCGGGATCGACCTCGCCGAAACGCCGGATCCGGCGGCGGCGGCCACACTCCGCACCGCGCTCGGCGACCACGGGGTCCTGTTCTTCCGCGAACAAAGCCTCACGCCCGAAGCCCATATCGCGTTTGCCGAGTCACTCGCACCCATCGTCATCAACCGCTTCTTCACGCCGGTCGCGGGCTATCCGAACATCGCCGAGGTGCGCAAGGAAGCCGACCAGAAGAATAATATCGGCGGCGCCTGGCACGCCGATCACAGCTACGACCAGATCCCCGCCATGGGCTCAATCCTGGTGGCCAAGGAGCTCCCGCCCATGGGCGGTGACACCCTGTTCGCCGGGATGTACGCCGCCCATGACAGCCTGCCCGACGACATCCGGGAACGGATCGCCGGCCTGCGGGCGTTGCATTCGAGCCGCCATGTGTTCGGGGCAGGCGCCGCCCATCTGAACGACCCGGACAACGACCAGGGCGACCGCTACGGCAACGCGCACGCCGCCACCCAGGACGTCTGGCACCCGGTCGTCATCCGCCACCCCCTGTCGGGCCGGAAATCGCTGTATGTGAATCCCGATTTTGCGGTGCGGATCGACGGGCTTCCGGAAGCCGAGAGCGACGCGCTGCTGGCGTTACTTTTCGAACACGCCAGGCGCCCCGAGCATATCTATCGCTTCGAATGGGAGCCCGGCTCCATCGCGCTCTGGGACAACCGCGCCACCTGGCACCTGGCTCTGAATGACTATCACGGCCACCGGCGGCTGATGCACCGGATCACGCTGGCGGGTGTGGCGCTCGAAAGCGGAGAGTCGAACTGAGCCTTACTCCTCATGTCTTCCAGCCGCCCTCGTTAATGTCGAAAAGCACCCCGTCCGGATCGCGGAACTTGATCTCGTAGAAGGCGCCGGCGTCCTTCGCCTCGCCCATCAGCCAGTTGCCGCCGGCCGCCTCGATCTCGCCCTGCGCGGCCTCCACGTCATCGACGACGAAGCCGAAATGATGCACGCCGAATTTGTCCGGATCGCCGCCCGCGGCCTCTTCGGTCTTGTAGCGCAGCAGGGCCAGATTGACCGTGCCGTCGGTGAGGTAGACCGCCGTGGCACCGGGATGGTCGTTCTCGCCGACCCGGGTCATGCCCAGTGCGGTCTCATAGAAGGCCGCAGCCTTCTGCGGGTCGGGCACGGACAGGGCGAAGTGGCGGAGCTTGGCAGTCATAGGGCCTTCCTCATCTCGTTTCCTCGTCCTGAGCTTGTCGAAGGACGAGGGACCTCATGTTTCGACAAGCTCAACATGAGGCTACCATTTTTTTCGTCGTCGTCATGGCGTCATGGCCGGGATTGTCCCGGCCATGACGGCGAAAATGTTTACGTCCGCGGCTTGGCGCCGACCAGCACGAAGGCAATCGCGGCATTCTCGTCCGACCGGTTCGACCAGGCGTGGTTGGTACCGCGCTGGACCAGCACGTCGCCGGCCTTGAGCAGGGTCTCGCCCTCCTCCATGACCGCCCACATCTCGCCCTCGAGCACGATGGCGAAGTCCGTCGTCTGGGTCTCGTGCATGCCGGCCGTGTCGGCATCGTCGTCATGGGCGTCCCCGCTGCCCATCTCGGCGAAGGCGGCACCCACATCGGCGTCCTTCCAGACCTCGTCAGGCGGGAAATCAACGACCCGAAAAATAGTGCCCGACGGATAATGAGGTTCGATCGAGTTCTCGCGAATCGCGGTGTCCGTGTCGCCGCTGTTGTCGGCGGGCGCGGAGGTCTCCCAATACTCGTGCAGGAACAGGCCCGGCAGCGGCTCCAGGGACTGGGGCGCGGGCCCGTCCTTCCAGATGATCGACTTGCCGGCGTCGTTATGGCCGGTCACCACGCGGCGGAATGTGCGTGCCATGATCTGTGTCCTCCCCTGATTGCGTTACCGGCAGCTTAGACGGGAATGGCCGCCGGTGGGAAATCCCGTGCGGGCGGGTTGGAAACCCGCCCGTGGCCGACCATCGAACCTCTTGTGTTCGACCAGGACAGCGGCGACCATATGGCCAACAACATTCTTTCGAGGGGAAACCACCGCCATGTCCGATCCCAGCAACCCGTCCGGCGCCCTGCCCGGCGATCCGCGCTACGGCCTGTCGAAGGCCGAGCTCGACGAGTATTACCGCACCAAGAGCCCCTGCTGGATCATCCGCCAGGTGATGAAGCCCGACGCGGGCGCGGACCGGGCCGCGATCCTCGAGCCCCATATCGAATATCTGCGCTCGACCGCGAACCAGATTCGCTTCTCCGGGCCCCTGCTCGACGACAATGGTGAGGCCTGTGGCGCGATGTCGATGATCGACGCGCCCGACCGGGCCGGGGCCGAGGCGTGGCTTGCCGACGAGCCGTTCTTCATGGCCGGCATCTTCGGCGAGGTCACCTACACCCGCTGGTCGTCGTCGATGGAGCTGCGCCAGGCCGACTATCCGCGCACCGAGGGCTGGCAGCAATTCGCCATCACCGCGATCGACATACCCGACGCCAAAGAAGCACGCGCCGCCGTCGCCGAGGCCCATCACAAGTATCAGGCCTCGGTGATGGATCGCTATGTGGCCCGCGGGCCCATGTTCACCGATGACGGCAACCAGATGATCGGCTCCATGATGATCATGGAATATCCCGACCGCGCGGCCTGTGATGAATTCTGGGCCGGCGAGCCCCTCAACTATGGCGGCGTGTTCGCCGACGTCACCATCGAGCGCTGGCGCTACGGCAAGTCGCTGGGCTAGGCGCACCCCCAAGTCCGTCATACGCGGGCGCGACCCGCGTATCTCGTCTCCGCATCGAAGGAGATGCCCGGATCAAGTCCGGGCATGAAGCGTCTGGCTGTGCGGGCGGGTTTCAAACCCGCCCGTGCGAATCAACCGGGCCGCCCCACACGATAAGTTGAGTCCCCGCCCACCCGGGCGGTCGCTACATAAGCCCCTCGAAGACCCGCAGCATTTCGCATAAACGGGCTTGAGGGTGGGCGACGCGGTGACATTTTTCGGGACAACCTCCACCCATAAAAAATCGGTCGGGCCGGGTCGTCTCTGGCACCTGCTGCGCACGCCGGTATCCCCGGAAACCCGTGCCCGTCTGGGTGCGGCCTGGGCGCGGCTCGATCCCCGCTTCCAGACGCCCAACCAGATGTATGGCCGCCAGGAAGTCGGCTGTGGTGCCACCATCGGCGTGATGCCGAAATGCGATTTCGCCTGTCGCAGCTGCTACCTGGGCACCGACGCCAACCGTACCCCCGAACTCCCCCTGGCCGACGTGAAGACGCAACTCGACCTGCTACGCGCGGAGCTCGGGCCCTGGGGCAACGTGCAGCTGACCGACGGCGAAGTGTCGCTCCGAGCGGCCGACGAAGTGATCGAAATTCTGTGCCACGCCCGCGACATCGAGCTGATCCCGATGCTGATGAGCCATGGCGACGGGTTCCTGCGCAACCCCGAACTGCTCAAGCGGCTGATGGTCGAGGGCGGACTGGAAGAACTCAGCCTGCATATCGACACCACCCAGCGCGGCCGCCGCGACCGGACCTTCAAACACGCGACCCGCGAGGCCGAACTCATGGCGCTGCGCGAGAAATTCGTTGCCCTGATCCGTCAGGTCCGCCGCGAGACCGGCCGCACGCTGCGGGTCGCGAGCACCGTGACTGTGACCCAGGATAATCTGCCCGAGGTGGGCGACATCGTGCGTTTTACCCAGACCCATGCAGACGTGTTCCGTATGGTCGGGCTGCTCCCGGTCGCCCAGGTCGGGCGCACCGAGGACGGCATCGGCCGGATCACCGCCGATGCCCTATGGACCGAGATCGAGCGCGGGCTGGAGATCGAGGACGGGAACCGGGACCGGCTCAGGGCCAACCAGTGGTTCATGGCCCATCCCGACTGCAGCCGCTTCGTGATCGGCCTCACGGTGGACACGGGCAGCGGCCCGCGTTTCCTGCCCCTGAGCCCCGAGAGCAGTACCCGCGACGGCAGGTTCCTCGACCGGCTGTTCAGCCATTTCGCCGGAACGACCTTTCGCGCCGACCGGCCGACGGAGGCCACCGCACGGGTCGCCGGCATGCTCCTCCGCGCACCGAAATTCTTCCTGTGGGACGTCCCCGCGAACGCCTGGAGCTGGGCGGGGCGGTTTGATCCGGACCGGCCGCTGCGTTTTGCCCTGCGGGCCCTGACCGGGCGCACAAAGCTGCATCGCTTCTCCGTCGTTGCCCATCATTTCATGAGCGCGGACGAGCTCGACACACCCAACGGCCGCGAGCGCATCGCCCATTGCGCCTTCCTGGTGCCGATCGACGGCGCGCTTAAATCCATGTGCGAGGTCAATGGCGCGGGCCTGCGCGACGAGCTTTATGCGAATATGGCCGCCATGACCGCGCCCGCGCAGAAATCAGATGCTCTCGATCCCGTCGCCTGACACCTGGCGCTGGCTGCTGCGGCTGGTCGGCCCGCCCCGGGTCACGCTGCACGAGGCCTATGGCGACAATTCCGGGACCGGCACCTTCGATCACGGCGCGCTCGACGATCTCCTCCGGCGCTGTGTCGATGGCGAGGGCTTCGTGGATTATGCCGGGCTCGGCCGCTACGCCGGCCTGCTTGACGGCTATCTGTCGCGCCTCGCCGCGGTCGATTTCACCGGCCTCGCGCGCGACGAGAAGCTGGCGCTCCTGATCAACGCCTACAATGCCGCCACCCTGCGCCTGATCCTCGACCACATGCCGATCGCCTCGATCCGCGACATCCCGGCCAGGGCGCGCTGGGCGGCCCGGCGCTGGACCGTCGGTGGCAAAACCATGAGCCTTGCCGACGTCGAGAACGCGGAACTGCGGGCCAAATTCGACGAGCCGCGCATTCACTTTGCGATCAACTGCGCCAGCATCGGCTGCCCCAAGCTGCGCAACACCGCCTTCACCGGTGTGGCCATCGACGCCGAACTCGCCGCCCACACCCGCGACGTGCACGCCGGCGCGCGCTGGCTGCGCGCCACGCCCGACGGCTACGCGCTGACAAAAATCTATCGCTGGTACGAAGACGACTTCGTCCAATATGCCGCCAGTGCTGAGAATTTCGCCGCGCAATTCGCGCCCGAGACCGCGCAAATGCCGCGCCGAAGCTGGCTCGCCTATGACTGGTCGCTCAACGCCGCCTGAACCGCGCGTCAGACCATGCTGGACGCCGTCCACCGAGCAGGCATAAGGTAATCAAAAGCGTGCCCGGACAACGATCCGGAATGGGGGAAAGCCTATGCCACACTGCGTCATCGTCATAGCGGACGACCATCCGCTGGTGCGCGATGCACTCAAGCAGACCATCGCGCAGGATATGTCCGGCGCCGTATTCCACGAGGCCGCGAACCTGGCCGAAGCGGAGGCGACGATCCGCCGCGAGGGGGCGCCCGATCTCCTCCTGCTCGACCTGCACATGCCCGGGATGCGCGGTTTCACCGGGCTGGTTTACCTGCGATCCGAATTTCCCGAAGTCCCGATCGCGATGATCTCGGCCAGCACGGACGCGCGCATCATGCGCCAGGCGATCGACTATGGTGCCGCCGGCTTCATTCCCAAATCCGCCGCCGTGGACGACATCCGTGGCGCGGTGCGTGACATCATCGCCGGCAACACCTGGTTGCCGACGGGGACGAACGACCTGCCGGACACGTCGGCAGAAGACGCGCAGCTCTCGACCCGCCTGGCCGCGCTCACCCCGCAGCAATTGCGCGTGCTGGGCATGCTGTCGGACGGCAAGCTGAACAAGCAGATCGCCTACGATCTCGAAATTTCCGAAGCGACGGTCAAGTCACACGTCTCGGCGATCCTGCAGAAGCTGGACGTCAACAGCCGGACCCAGGCCGTCATCCTCGCCGGCCGTCTGCATGTCGAGGATCCCGCCCGCGGCGTGCCCGCCGGCTAGGCGTTCCCGACCATCGATCCAAAATTACGAGGCCTCGCGGCGCACCGTGGCGCGCTGGGCGAGCATGCGGGTCATCAGGGCCCGTAGCGCGGCCGGCTTGACCGGCTTGCCGAGCACCACATGGCCGCGGCGGCCCGCCTCGAGGCGGAGTTCCTCGGATGGGTCGGCCGTGATGATGATCGCGGGAATCACCCGCTCGAACACGCCGCAAACCTCGGTCACCACGTCGGGGCCCTTCTCGTCGCCGGCGAGATGATAGTCGGCGACGATCAGGTGGGGCGCATCGCCCTCCAGCACGCGACGCCATTCGCTGCCGGCCGCGGCGGTGCGCACATCGCAGTTCCAGCCCCCCAGCAACGCCGCCATGCCGTCGCGCACATCGGAATTGTCGTCGATGCACAGCACCACGGCGCCGGTCAGCTCTCCGGCGCGGATGATCGGCTGCGCGGCCGGACCATCGGCCACCTTTGACGCCCGGCCGCGTGGCACCGTGACGGCGAAGACGGACCCGCTGTCCTTGGTGCTGCGCAGCTCGATCGTGTGGCCGAGCATCCGCGCGATCCGCTCGACGATGGCGAGCCCCAGGCCGAGCCCCCGGTCGTCGGTGTCGCCATGGGGCAGGCGCTGAAACTCCTGGAACACCGCCTCACGCATATCCTCGGGGATTCCCGGCCCCGTATCCCAGACCTCCAGCTTCACCCGCTCACCCACGCTGCGGCAGCCGATGAGCACGCGCCCGCCAGGTGGCGTGTAGCGGATGGCGTTGGACATGAGATTCTGCAGGATGCGTCGCAGCTGCCGCCGGTCGCTGCGCACGATGCGGTTCGACGCGATGACCCGCAGGTCGATGTCGCGCTCCTCGGCAAACGGCGCGAACTCGGTGCCCATCGCGCGCAGCAACTCGTCGAGCGCGAAGTCCTCGACCTGCGGCGCGACGCCGCCCGCATCCAGCTTCGAAATATCCAGCAGGCCCGAGAGCAGGTCTTCGACCGACCTCAAAGAGGTATCGACCCGGCCCACCAGTTCGGCATTCTCATGCTCGATCGGCCGTTCGGCGAGCGACGACAGGAACAGCCGGGCGGCGTTGAGCGGCTGCAGCAGGTCATGGCTGGCCGCGGCCAGGAACCGGGTCTTGCCGAGATTGGCCTGTTGGGCTGCGTCCGAGGCGCGGCGCAGCTGCTCGTTCAGATCCATCAGGTCCCGGGTGCGCTCATCGACGCGCTGCTCCAGGTCGCGCTTGGCCACCTCGAGCTCGGCTGCGGCCTCCACGCGGTCGGTCAGATCCATCAGGCTCACCGCGACGCCGCCCGCGGGCATCGGGCTGGTGCGGACCTCGAGGACGGTGCCGTCGTCGAGCCGGCGCTCATAGGTCGCGGGCGCACGCAGCTTATACTGGGCCAGCAGATCGTTGACGATCGTCTCAACCTCGCCCGGGCCATACTCGCCCTGCTCGGCGGAGTAGCGGATGATGTCCTCGACCGGCACGCCCACGCGGCCGTATTTCTCGGGCAGGCCGAGATAATCCCGAAACCGCTCGTTGAGCCAGGCCAGCCGCAGATCCTCGTCGAACACCGCGATGCCCTGGCGCATATTCTCCATGGTCATCTGCAACAATTCGCGATTGTACTGGATGGCGGCTGACGCGCCGTCGAGCAGCGACATGGCACTTTCCATGTCGATATCCTCGCGCTCGAGCGACAAGGCGATGACCAGCCGCGCCGACGATGCGCCGATGGCGCTGGCAAGCAGACGTTCGGAGAAGCGCAGGACCCCGGCGTCGACCGGGTCATCGAGCGACAGGGCCGGCTCGCGTTCGACGAGATACTGGGCAAAGGCCCGCTCCGATACCGCAGCCCCGAGATAGCGCCCGGCCAGCTCCTCCAGGTCACGGATCGTCAACGCGCCCTTGTAGGTCCGCGGACGGGCGGTGCGCTCGGCCCCCATCACCTCGACGAAGGCGCGCGCCTGGCTGCGCTCGACCACGCTCGGCTTGTTGGTCAGCGAAAGTGAGACCAGCAGGACGATGTTGGCCGCCAGGCTCCAGAACACGCCGTGGGACAGGGGATCGCCGAATTCGATGCCGAACAAGGCCTGGGGCCGCAGCATGGCGATGCCCGCCGGGCCCGCCGTGAGCAGCGTGTCGGGGAACCAGGAGCTGGCCGCGAAGGTCGGCAGCAGCAGCGTGTAGAGCCAGACCGCGCTGCCCGCGAGGATGCCGGCAAGCGCGCCGACGCGGGTCGCCCGGGACCAGAAGATGCCGCCGAAGATCGCCGGCGCGAACTGGGCGACACCGGCAAAGGAAATCAGCCCGATCGATGCCAGCGCCTGGCCGTCGCCGGCCACCCGGTAATAGGCGAAGGCCAACAAAAGGATGGCCGTCATCGCGATGCGGCGGATATTCAGCAGCGTCGCGCCAACATCGGCGTCGCTGCGCGCGTCGCCATACCAGTAGCGCAAATACAGCGGCGTGAAGACGTCGTTCGAGATCATCGTCGCCAGCGCCACGGTGGCGACAATCACCATGCCCGTGGCCGCCGACAGGCCGCCGATGAAGACCAACAGGGTGAGCGTCTCCTGCTGCGCCAGCATCGGCAGGGTCAGCACGAAAGTGTCGGCATCGACCCCGCCATTACCGAACAGCAGCAGGCCGGCCAGCGCGATCGGGATGACGAAGATGTTGATCAGCACGAGGTAGACCGGGAACATCCAGGCCGCCGTCTTGAGCTCGCCCTCGTCGGCATTCTCAACCACGGCCACATGGAACTGCCGGGGCAGGCAGATGATCGACATCAGCGACAACAGCGTGATCGTCACCCAGGTGGACACGTTGATGTCGACGTTGAAGCGCGCCGCGATGCTCTCCACCGCCCCCGCGCGTGCCGCCAGATCCCCGAACCCGTCGAACATCCAGAAGGTCACGAAAATACCCGCCGCGAGGAAGGCCACCAGCTTGACGATCGATTCAAACGCGATCGCCAGCATCATCCCCTGATGATGCTCGGTCGCATCGATGTTGCGGGTCCCGAACATGATCGAGAAGACGGCCATCAGGAGTGCGACCACCAGCGCCGTATCGGACCACCAGGCCGTGCCCGCCACGCCGGCCGGCATGATGATCTCGGGATAGCTGACCAGCACGTTGAAGCTGGTCGACACCGCCTTCAGCTGCAGCGCGATATAGGGAAGGATGCCGATCACCACGAACAGGGTCACGACCGCAGCCAGCGCCTGGCTCTTGCCGAAGCGGGCGGCGATGAAATCGGCGATGGTGGTGATGTTCTCGGCCTTGCCGATCCGCACGATTTTGCGCAGCACGAAGTAACCCGCCGTGAACAGTAGGATCGGGCCGAGATAGACCGGGATGAAGTCATAGCCCGAACTCGAGGCCAGCCCGACGCTGCCGTAGAAGGTCCACGACGTGCAGTAAACCGCCAGCGACAGGGCGTAGATCACGGGCTTGGCGCGGATGCGCGAGCCATGCCGCTGCGCCGTACGGTCACCCCAATAGGCGATCGCGAAGAGCACGCCGATATAGATCAGCGACGCGACAAGGATGGTCCAGTCGGTCAGCATCGGCCCGCCCCGATTGCGAATTCCAGCCGGTCCCCACGACCGGCCCGCGCGCAAAACCTAGCACAAAAGATCAAAGGTGAAGCCCGGACGATCGCGCGAACGCGCTAGGCTGATCGCAGACAAAAAAAGTGCAGGGCATAGCCCTGCACAGAGATGACCCCATGAAAGGGTCGGGGGAACGGAGGAACTAGATGGCGTTGCAGCAAAACTGCGCAACCGCCTCCGAACCTCTAATCAACCCGAGTGGTGCTTCTGCGTCTATTAGACATTCGTTGCAGGGCGTCACGAACGAATGGCGGTCGCTTCGATCTCGACCCGGCCATTCGGCACCGCGAGGAAGGTCACGCCGACGGTCGAGCGCGCTGGATAGGGCTCCTTCACATAGCTCGAATAGACCTCGTTCATCGCGCGCAGGTCGTCGATATCGGTCATGAAGATCGTGACCTTGACGATATCGCCATAATCGAGCCCCTCCGAAGCGAGCAGCACTCCGATCTTCTCCATGATCGCCCGGGTCTGTGCCGCCGCGTCCATGTCCGGGGGGATGCCGTCATATTCCGGATCGTAGGCCATCTGGCCGCTCAGGATGACCTGGTCGGCGAGCGCGACGCCGCCCGTCAGGGCCGCACGCGCCGGTGATTTGACGCCGGGTGCCGATACCGTTTTCCGCATTATTCTCTCCCTTTTGCCTTATCTGTATGTCCGGTTTTGCCCGTCGCCTCAGTCCAGAAATGCCACGACCCGCGCCGGCGCGGCGCTGGTGCCGACCAGCTTGATCGGAAAGAAGGCGACCATGTAGCCCGTCGGCGGCAGGGCGGCGAGGTTGTCGAGCTGCTGCACGATGAAGGCCTCGCGCTCGCGCACCGCGAAATGCCCGTCCCAGATCTCGCTCTTGTCGCCGGTCTCCTCGAAGGCCTTCTTCATCACCGGGAACGGCCGGTCCCAGCCGACCGCGTCCGTACCCAGCACCCGTGCGCCCTGCCCGGTGAGGAACACCGTGCCGTCGCGGGTCATGCCCGGATAGGTCCAGAATTCGGGATCGGTCATGCCGTAGCGCTCCTGGCCGGTGCGCAGCATCACCGCGTCGCCCTCCGCGATCGGCCGCCCGACCGCGTCGATGGCCGCCTGCAGGTCCTCGATGGAGAAGGCCGTGTTCGGCTTGGCGTAGGGCCGCATGTCCAGGACCATGCCGGGGCAGAACAACTCCTGCACATCGATCTCATGGATCTTGCGCGCGGGCTTGCCCTCGATCGTGTTGCCGCTGTGATAGGGCGCATCCACATGGGTCGAGCAATGGGTGTTCATGTCGTTGAGCATTTCCTCGCCCCAACCCTCACCGTCGGGCAAATCCTCCCCGCAGCAACCGAAGAATCCCATCATCCGCTCACGGCCCAAATCCTCAGGGCGGTGATAGGTAATCTTCGGACCGAAGATGCTCGCCAGGCCCTGCATCTCCTCGGAGACGAGCTCGCGGTTCCTGGTGTCGATGGGCCGGGTGAGATCGATGAGTTGGGGCATGTTCGGTTCCTCCTGATGCGCCGACAAGATTAGCCTATACTCTAAGAGCAAACTCCGCAGTCCCAACAATGAACGGGAAGTTGTTGTGTTCGGTCGCAAAAAGAAGCGTAAAGTCGACCCAGATCGTCAGGGTGCCATTGAAGATTTTGAGCGCCTGATGGCTGCTGTCAAAACCATGCCCGAAGAAGTGGAGCTCGAATTTTCAATAACCTTAGCGACACTCTGGAAGGCGTTCCTCGCCTCCCAAGGTGACGGTGACGTCTTCAGAAAGTTGGGCACTAAAGGACAGCGAGAATACCTTTTGAAGATCTCGGATTTCGAGCAGAAGTGTCACGACGCTCAGAAGCTGCCAGCAGCGTTCGCGGCGGCGGCGTTTAAACTGTATTTGGCATTCATCGCTGAAGGTGACGCTCACGCGAACGAGTTCGCTGACCGTCTTGAGCCATATCTTAGCAAGGGCTGGTCGCTATCAGGCTAACACTACGTCAGGCGATTGTCGGGAACGTTTCAGGAGGGGGCAGAGGAAAAAATGACGGACGACCCCATGAAAAGGCAGATGGCAATGCACTTCAGTCCTCGATGTACAGCGACGTCAAAACGCACGAAAGAACGTTGTAAGGGGCCAGCAGTCAGAGGTTGGAAGGTGTGCCGGTTTCACGGTGCGCACGGTGGCGGGCCGAAGGGAAAGTGCAACGGAAATTATAAGCACGGCGATTTCACAAATCGCGCAAAACAAGCAAACGCTGCAGTAAACTTTTTGGTGCAAAAATGGCAGCCCTGACCACCCTCATACCCGGCGGTGCGAAAGATAGCTCTTTAGGCTCACGTCTTAAGCGAGGCATCCTTGGCTTCGTCCGACAATAGCCCCACAAGGCCGTTCACATTTTCCTTAGATACGTCCTTCCCCCATCTCACAATTTGTTTGCCAACTATCACGAAGGCGATCGGAGCTAGAATGGACACAACCAAGCCCCAGAATGTGAATGCAATTAAATCCGCGGAAAACCAGCACGATGTAGAAATCAGAATACCGGACGAATGAGCTGTCCCTAGTGCAAGGAGAAATATCGAATAAACCGTCAGGATGCAGGTCACATACATATCCTGGTGGCGTTCATAGAAACCGTTATAGATTCGACCCCACGGCCCAGCGGGTAGCGGCCCGTTTCCACGATAACTCGCGGAACGAAGGTCATCGTCACCCGTCGGGTCATGATTGGGGAGTGCAGCAAGCCTATCTACCTCTTGGAACCATCTATTCTCCAAGAGCTTGCGCGGAGTGTTATCGGAGCCCCCACCATTCAGTCGATCAAGCTCCGTCCTCGCACGCGACCGAATTTTGTCACGATACCGAAACCTCTCTAGGTTAAGATATGCGAGATTGAGCGCCAACGCCCCAGCCGTGAGCGGCTCTAAGTTAGGCAGCATTGAAAGTGTGCCCGCGCACGTTGCGAGATATGACACGCCCGTCCCCCGAATTAGCGGTCACCCTAAATCACCAATGCAACAGAGGACCAAAGTGCCAACTTATGCCGGCATTACCTCGTACTCTGATTCTTGGTGTCTAGCAGAGAGTTCGCGACCAGAATCCCAAAGGCTTTCGAAAATATTCTCGAGATTCTTGGCAGCATCGACGTCCCCAAACGCCGCAACCGCTGAGTGCTTGTTTTTGTCACCTTCAAATCTGTAACTATCACCATCCATAACTAGGAAATGGAAGTCGTACGATTCATGAAGGTGGTCGGGCAAACGCCGCACACTAACGTTGTTGTGATTTTTGAATGCTTCAAAGAACGGGTTTTTGCCATCGCCCAAATCAACATCTTCTTCGACCAAAATACAAAGGCGATGCTCGGGGTCAGAAAGAAACAGAGTTGCCTCTTCAACAACCTCATCACGCCCGTAGGCACGAGCATTTAACTTCCCAGACAGAATGGAAACATTTTCGCGGGCGTGCGCGAACATTCGCTCGATAATTATCGAAGCGTGGTCGACTGACGCATTATATATTGGTTTGCCTTTACGCTCGCGCGCCAAGCGTTCCACTTTTTCTCGGTAGTTTTCTAGAGGCATAGATTCATCCCAACTTCGCTCACGGCGCCACTCGGGGCTTCGGAAGCGGCAGACGGTAAACCGCTCTTGACGCGGAGTCTATCCCCGCGCCTGAAGTCATATCAACGATATGTTGACAACTTTTTAAAATTCAAGACCAAGAGAATGCACCTAATTGTAGCCACACCTTAGACTAGGAATGTGGCGAAAGTGCTTCTGGTACCCGTTGTTGATCCCAGACATTTAACCTCAGATGATGGACCAAGTTGTCACCTACCGAACCCTCAACGACACCCCATTAGCGCCTAGGCTATCCTTATATTAACCTCGTTTCGACCCGTACGCTTACCTAACGCTTACCCTACACTAAAAAGGACTCAGCCATTTCTGGCTAAGCCCTTGTTTAATTTGGTGGAGCCGGACGGGATCGAACCGACGACCTCTACAATGCCATTGTAGCGCTCTCCCAACTGAGCTACGGCCCCCTCAAATACTATTGCGATCGGCCTCTCGGCCGGGCGGCGGGAACATACTGGACCCGCCGATCAACGCAAGTGGTTTCTCCGATCTTAGGTGTCGTCGCTGGAGCCGGGCTTGGGCACCGGGATGACCTCCGCCTCATCGTCGTCATCATCGTCGAGCGCAGGCGGGGCGTCATCATCATCGTCGTCGTCTTCGACAACAACGTCGCTGATCAGCGCCTCAACTTCGTCCTCGGCGTCCTTGGCGGCTGGCTTGGCGGCATCGTCGTTGGCCGGCGCCGGCGCATCCGGCTCGGCGGGGCGATTGCGCCGCGGACGGAAGATTGCCTCTGGATCGAAGACGGTCTCGCAGCTCGGGCATACGATCGGCGACTTCTGCATGTCATAAAAGCGCACGCCACATGCCAAACATGCTCGCTTAACGCCCCATTCCGGTTTTGCCACTGGTGGTACCCTCCGGTGTGTTTCGGAGGCGCCGTGTGCCACGAACGGCACGGCCTGTCAAAAGCAAATCCGCAATGCCCCGTCACTTTGTGGTCTCACGCGGCCTTCTTTGACACCGCAAATAGGCTTGCCTTCATGGTCCAGCCGTGGCCGGACACCGAAACTTGTGCTAATCGGTCGCCGCGCAATAAAGACTGTAGACATGACCGATCACACCCCACCCACCTCCTCCTCAAGCCCTGCATCTGGGTCTGCACCTGTGTCTGCACCAAGGCCCGCAACCGCGCGCGCCGGCAGGCCGCTGTCCGGCACCGCGCGGGTGCCCGGCGACAAGTCGATCTCCCACCGCGCCCTCATGCTGGGCGCGCTGGCCGTGGGCACGACGCGGGCGCAAGGGCTGCTCGAGGGCGAGGACGTGCTGGCCACAGCGGCCGCCCTGCGCCGCATGGGCGTCGGCGTCACACGCGATACGGATGGGACATGGCGGATCGACGGCGTCGGCGTGGGCGGCCTGCACGCGCCCGACGACGTGCTCGATCTGGGTAACTCCGGCACCGCGGCCCGGCTGCTTTGCGGCTTGCTGGCCGGCCATGATTTCACCGCCATCCTGACCGGCGACGATTCCTTGCGCGCCCGGCCCATGGGCCGGGTCATCGCACCGCTCACCGAGATGGGCGTGCACACGGCGTCGCGCGATGGCGGGCGCATGCCCCTGTCGATCACCGGCACCACCGACCTGCTGCCGATCGAATATGTGCTGCCCGTGCCCTCGGCCCAGGTGAAGTCGGCCGTGCTGCTGGCGGGGCTCCACGCGCCGGGGAAAACGAGCGTGGTCGAAGCGCTCGCGACCCGTGACCACACCGAACGCATGCTCGCGCATATGGGTGCGGAGCTGGAAATCACCGACGGCAGCGACGGCCGCCGCATCACGATCACCGGCCAGCCGGAGCTGACCCCGGTCGAGATACAGGTTCCTGCCGACCCCAGCTCGGCCGCTTTCCCCGCCGTCGCCGCGGCGATCGTGCCGGGCTCAGAAATTTATCTGCCGGCGGTCGGCATGAACCCGGCCCGCATCGGCCTGTTCGACACGTTGGTGGAGATGGGTGCAGATATCACCCGCGACAATCCGCGCGACGCCGGCGGCGAGCCCGTCGCAGATCTGCACATCCGCGCCGGATCACTCACCAGCGTGATCGTGCCCGCATCGCGTGCCCCCTCGATGATCGATGAGTATCCGGTCCTGGCGGCCGCGGCCGCCTGCGCAACGGGCACCACCGTGTTCGAAGGCGTCGGCGAGCTGCGCGTCAAGGAAAGCGACCGACTGGCGGCCGTCGAAGCCGGGCTTGCCGCCTGCGGCGTCGCGGTCTGGACCGAGGAGGACCGGATGGTCATCCAGGGCTGCGGCGGACCTCCTCCTGGTGGAGGTGAGATTGCCGCCAACCTCGACCACCGGATCGCCATGAGCTTTATGGTGCTCGGCCTCGCGGCCCAGAACCCGGTCACGATCGACGATGTCCGCACCGTCGAAACGAGTTTCCCCGGCTTCATCGAGATCATGTGCGGCCTCGGTGCCGACATCTCAGCAGACCACACAGACGGGGGCCCATGATTATCGCGATCGACGGTCCGGCCGCGGCGGGCAAGGGCACACTGGCCAAACGGCTGGCGGCACATTTCGATTTCGCCTTTCTCGACACGGGCCGGCTCTACCGCGCCGTCGGATATCTCGTTCTGGCCGCAGGCGACGATCCCTCGAACGAAGCCGACGCGCTGCGTGCCGCGAAAGCCCTCGACCCCGGGGAATTGGATTCCGTCGACCTGCACACGGAGCAGATCGCCGAGGCCGCCTCTCAGGTGGCGGCGATTCCCGATGTGCGCGCGGTGCTGCTCGACTTCCAGCGGGCCTTCGCCCGGACACCCCCTGGCGGCAAGGCCGGGGCCGTCCTGGACGGGCGCGACATCGGTTCGGTCGTCTGCCCGGACGCCGATGTGAAACTCTTCGTCACCGCCCGCCCCGAAACCCGGGCGGAACGGCGCCATAAAGAGTTGCAGGAAAAGGGCTTAGAGAGTACATATCCCGCCGTCCTGGCTGAGATAGAAGCGCGCGACGAGCGCGATCGCACTCGAAAGGTCTCCCCATTGCTTGCGGGAGACGCATGCGAGATCGAGACTTCAGATAAAACGCCCGATGCCGTCTTCGAAGAGACGCGGGCCTATATCGAGGGTCGATCCACTTAACCTCGGCCGGAATGTTTGCGTATCCAGCGCCGTTTCTATGTCCGGATTGGCCGGACAGACGGGTGGATGCGAAAGACCACCGGAAACAACCGGTTGGCATGACAAGTATGACCTGAAAGGACGTATCGTCCCATGACCGATACCGTTGCGGCGCCCGAGGGCGCCGATATGAGCGAAAATTTCGCCGCCCTCCTCGAAGAAAGCTTCGAAAACAATTCATCTCTCCAGCACACGGTCGTCAAAGGCACCGTTGTGTCGGTTGAGAGTGACTTTGTGCTGATTGATGTCGGCCTCAAATCCGAAGGCCGGGTTCCTATCAAGGAATTCGCCGCCCCCGGAATGCCCGCGGAACTCGCCGTTGGCGACAAGGTCGAGGTCTATGTCGAGCGCTATGAAGACATCAACGGCGAAGTCGTTCTGTCGCGCGAGAAAGCACGTCGGGAGGAGGCCTGGGAAAAACTCGAAGAAGCCTTCGAGCAGACCGAACGGGTCTCGGGTACGATCTTCGGCCGCGTCAAGGGTGGCTTCACGGTCGACCTGTCGGGCGCCGTTGCATTCCTGCCGGGCAGCCAGGTGGACATCCGCCCCGTGCGCGATGTCTCGCCGCTGATGGGCACCCCGCAACCCTTCATGATCCTCAAAATGGATCGCGCACGCGGCAACATCGTTGTCTCGCGCCGCGCCGTTCTCGAAGAGACCCGTGCGGCCGAACGCACGGAGCTGGTCGCGAACCTCAAGGAAGGCCAGGTCCTCCAGGGCGTGGTCAAGAACATCACCGATTACGGCGCCTTCGTCGATCTCGGCGGTGTCGATGGTCTGCTCCATGTCACCGACATTTCATGGCGCCGGATCAACCATCCTTCCGAAGCGCTGCAGGTCGGCCAGACCGTTCAGGTCCAGGTCGTCCGGTTCAACCCGGAGACCCAGCGTATCTCCCTCGGCATGAAGCAACTCGAGGCGGATCCGTGGGATGATGTGGAACTGAAGTATCCGGTCAGCGCCCGTTTCACCGGCCGCGTGACCAACATCACCGACTACGGCGCATTCGTCGAGCTGGAGCCGGGCATCGAAGGCCTGGTCCATGTCTCGGAGATGAGCTGGACCAAGAAGAACGTGCATCCCGGCAAGATCGTTTCGACGAGCCAGGAAGTCGACGTCATGGTCCTCGACGTGGATCCCCAGAAGCGTCGTATCTCGCTTGGCCTCAAACAGACCCAGGAAAATCCCTGGGACGAGTTTGCAACCCGGTTCCCGGGCGGCACGGAGATCGACGGCGAAGTGCGCAACATCACAGAGTTCGGTCTGTTCGTCGGCCTGCCGGGCGACATCGACGGCATGGTCCATCTTTCGGACATCTCGTGGGACAAGACCGGCGAGGAAGCGCTCGAAGACTTCACCAAGGGCGACATGGTCAAGGTCAAGATCCTCGAGGTCGACACCGACAAAGAGCGTATCTCTCTGGGCATCAAGCAGCTGTCCAGCGATCCGTTCGCCGAATCGCTCGGCAACATCCGCAAGGGTGAAGTCGTGACCGCCACCGTCTCGGAAGTGAATGACGGCGGCATCGAGGTCACCACCTCGGGTGGCCTGGTGGCCTTCATCCGACGCTCCGATCTCTCCCGTGACCGCTCCGAGCAGCGGCCCGACCGCTTCGCGGTTGGCGAGAAGGTCGACGCCAAGGTGACGAACATCGATCCCTCGAGCCGACGCATCTCAATGTCGATCAAGGCGAACGAGATCGCCGAAGAGAAGACGGCCTTGGCGCAGTTCGGCTCGTCCGACAGCGGCGCGTCGTTGGGTGACATCCTCGGAGCCGCCATCCGCGACAAGCAGCAGGAGACCCAGGAGATGATCGGCGATACGCCGGCACCTGAAGCTGCTGCTGAAGCACCTGCGGAAGAGGCAGCCACCGAAGAGGCACCGGCAGCAGAAGCAGCCGAGGCCGAAGCTCCGGAAGCTGAAGCAACCGAGGCCGAGGCACCTGCCGAAGAGGCCAAAGAAGAGGCCAAAGAAGAGGAAGGCGCGGAGAAGTCCTGAGACTTCCCCGCCTGATCGGCCAACATGTCCTATGATGCGGACGCCCTGCTTGACCGCCGCCGGCTGAAACGCCGGCTGCGCGTCTGGCAGGGCGTCACGCTTCTGGTCCTTGTCGGCGCAATCTTGACCTTCCTGCAGACCCAGGGAAATTTGTTCCGGGGTGACCGGGTCGTCCGCATCCATGTCGAAGGGGTCATCGTCCGCGACGATGCCCGCAGTCGGACCCTGGCCCGGTTGGCCAAGGACGACGATGTGCGCGGCGTGATCGTGCATGTCGACAGCCCCGGCGGAAGCGTCGTCGGCGGCGAAGATCTCTACAACAGCCTGCGCACTATCGCCGAGGCCAAGCCGGTCGCCACCGTCATGGGGACGGTCGCGACCTCGGCCGCCTATATGACCGCCATCGCGACCGACCGCATTTTCGCCCGCGAGGGCACGATCACCGGGTCGATCGGGGTCATCCTGCAAACCGCCAATGTGAGTGAGCTTCTCGGGCGGATCGGCATTGAGCCCATCACCATCAAATCGACCGAACTGAAGGGTGTCCCCTCTCCTGTCGAACCCTTGACGCCGGAAGGCCGGGCTGCGACAGAGCAGGTCGTGCTCGATCTCTATGATTTCTTCGTCGATCTGGTGATCGAACGCCGGCCCATGGATGCCGATGCCGTTCGCCTCCTGGCCGATGGACGGGTGTTCTCCGGACGTCAGTCCGTGCAGAACAATCTGATCGACGCGATCGGTGACGAGGCCGACGCAATCGACTGGATGGTTCGCGAACGCGATCTGCCAAGCGACCTGCCTGTGGAAACAGTACGGACCAGCCCGGACGAAAACAGCCTGCTGGAGCAGATCTCCGGGCTTGCAGGAAAATCGTTGTTTTCCAATGCATTAACACTTGACGGTCTGGTTTCGCTTTGGCAACCTTCGGCGCGCTGACGTTAATTGAGCGGCGGCTGAGCCTTCGGGGGAAGGCGAATATTCGGGATTGGCGAATCCCGGGGGGAATACGATGACAAAGTCGGAATTGATACAGCGCCTGGCCGAGCGCAACCCGCACCTGCTGCAACGCGATGCGGAACGTATCGTGGCTACGATATTGGAAGAGATCACCGCTGCGCTGGCCCGCGGCGACCGGGTGGAGCTGCGCGGTTTTGGTGCCTTCTCCGTGAAACAGCGTGCCGCGCGAACCGGCCGGAACCCGCGTACCGGCGAAGCCGTGGACGTGGACGCCAAGGTTGTTCCGTATTTCAAGACAGGCAAGGAGCTGCGCGAACGCCTCAACGGCGAGTAGCCGGCACCCCTTAACGTTGGCCGCTGTTTCGCCCGCCCCTGTTCACGCACATCATTCATTCACATCGCGAATGGGGTAAAGTCGGCCGCATCGATTGGCGCGGACGCTTGCTATGCCCGGCCAATGGGTACGCTATGAACCACCGACCCGTTTTCATGACTGAACCATTCATGACCGATCATAGGAATTACTCGTGAACCGCTTGCGCTGGCTGATAACCGTTCCGGTCGCCATCATCGTGGTTGTCTTCGCCGTCAACAATCGCGGCGACGCCAGTGTCGATCTCTGGCCCTTCGATCTCATCATCACATGGCCGCAGTTTGTCTTTATTTTCGTCGGTGCCGGCGTCGGCTTTGCCCTCGGCGCCGTCCTGATGTGGTTCACCGCCGCCCCGACACGCCGGCGCGCGCGCGAAGGCGCAGCCCGGATCCGTGAGCTCGAACGGGCAGCAGAACGCGCCGCGCGCGTCACCATGGCCACGCCGGCCGCCGCCGACGTCCCCGAGACCATGACGGCCATCGCCCCGCCGCCGGTGCGGGCGGACTAGTCCGAACTTGCAAACCATCGACCCGGCAACGGTAGACGCGCTGCTCGACATCCCCAGCCTGGTGGCGGCGCTGCACGCCGCATTCCGGGACGGGGCCGTGACACCGGTGCGTCACCACCACAACATCGCGATGGGCGCGCGCGACGACGCAACGCTGCTGCTCATGCCGGCCTGGGACAACGAGGTGCCGCCGCGCCATATCGGCGTCAAAACCGTCACCGTCCATCCCGACAACCCGAGCCAAAGCGCAGCTCAGCCTTCTGTGCAGGGCGTCTATCTTCTGCTCGACGGGCAAACCGGCGTACCCCGCGCCCTGATCGACGGGCCCGCGCTGACCGCGCGGCGCACCGCGGCGGCCTCGGCGCTGGCCTCACGGTTCCTGTCGCGTGCGGATTCGCAACGGCTCGTCATGATCGGCACCGGCCGGCTCGCGCCCGACCTGATCGCGGCCCATTGCGCCGAACGCCCGATCGAGCATGTCGCGCTGTGGGGCCGCAATCCGGCGAACACCGAGAAACTCGTCCATCGGATGGCCGCCCAGGGGTTTCCGGTCGAGGCCTGCACTGATCTCGAAACCGCAATCGCAAACGCCGACATCGTCAGCTGCGCGACCACGTCGCGAACACCCGTCTTCGATGGCGCGTGGCTCACGCCCGGCACCCATGTCGATCTGGTGGGCGGCTTTCGCCCCGACATGCGCGAAGCCGACGACACGGCCATCGGCCGCGCACGCATTTTTGTCGACACCCGGGCGGGTGCGATGTCGGAAGCCGGTGATATCCTGCAGCCTATGGAATCGGGACGGATCACGGCAGACGACATCATCGCGGAGCTCTCCGAGCTGTGCCGCGATGAGCATGTCGGGCGCACATCGGTGGGCGAAATCACCCTCTTCAAGTCCGTCGGTACCGCACTCGAGGATCTCGCGGCCGCAGAACTCCTGATCGAGCGGGTGGGGCCATGAGCATCGACGCAGCGCTGATCCATGACTGGCTGACCCGACAGGCCCTCCCGCTCTGGTCTCACGCCGGCTATGACGAGGATGCCGGTGGGTTCGTCGAGAGCCTGACCCTGGACGGCCGACCGCTTCTCGATCGCGACAAACGCATGCGCGTCCAGGCCCGGCAGATATATGTGTACAGCCATGCCCACCTCCTGGGCTGGGTTCCGCCCGTCGGCGGCCCGAGCGCCCTCGATGTCGCGCGCGATGGTTTCGAATTCCTCACCCACCACTATTGGCACAGCGATGGCGGCGGCTTTGTTTTCTCAACCACCCGCGACGGCACACCGGCCGATACCCGGATCGAGGCCTACGAGCAGGCCTTCGCCCTGTTCGCCTTCGCCTGGTATCACCGGGCCAGCGGCGACCCCGCCGCATTGACCTGGGCCACGCGTACCCTCGCAACCCTCGATGAACGCCTCCCCGATCCGATCCATGGCGGCTATTTCGAGAATCTGGCCCACGATCTGCCCCGGCGTCAGAACCCGCACATGCATCTTCTCGAGGCGCTTCTCGCACTGCATGCCACCACCGCCGACCCGGCCTATCTCGACCGCGCACGCGCCATCGTCGATCTGTTTGGAAACAAATTCTTCGACGCCGGGACGGGTACCCTGGGGGAATTCTTTACGGCCGACTGGAGCATCACGCCCGGCACCGCCGGTCAGATCGTCGAGCCCGGACATCACTTCGAGTGGGTCTGGCTTCTGCGCCGCTATGCCGAGGCCACCGGCGAGGACACAAGGGACATGGCGGACGCGCTGTACGAGTTCGCCTCGACCCATGGCTGCGACCACGCGCCGGGACCGGCCCAGGGCCTGGCCTTTGACTCGGTTCTGCGCCGCGGCGCCGACGAACGGCTCGGCCACGGCACCTCGCTCGACAACAACAAGCGCCTGTGGGTCCAGACCGAGGCCATCAAGGCGCAGTTGGCGCGGCTCGAGCGCGGGCCCGACGCCGCGGCGGCCGAACATCTCGAACAGCTGCTGGAGCGCCTGTTCGGCCTGTATCTCGCGATCGGACACGGCAATTGGCAGGATCATCTCGACACGAATGGCGGCGCCATCGCCCAAAGCGCGCCCGCATCGAGCTTTTATCACCTGTTTCTGTGCCTGACCGAGGTGCTGCGCGTACGTGACCAGCGGGCGGACCTCTGCTAGAAGCGGCAACGCCATGACATCGCAACCACAACTGCCCGCAAACCCCGTATTCGCGGCCCTCGACACACCGGATCTGGACCAGGCGCTGGCCTGGGCCGCCGCACTGCGCGGCCATGTTGGCGGGGTGAAGACCGGGCTGGAATTCTTCTCGGCAAATGGCGCGGACGGGGTGCGGTGGATCGTCGACCTCGGCCTGCCCGTTTTTCTCGATCTCAAGTTCCACGACATCCCCAACACGGTGGCCGGTGCTGTCCGCGCGGTCGCCGATCTCGGCACGGCCATCGTCAATGTCCATGCCGCGGGCGGGCCGGCGATGCTGGCCGCCGCGCGCGAGGCCGCCGAGCGGCCCGGCAGCGACCCCCGACCCCTGGTGATCGCCGTGACGGTGTTGACCAGCCTCGATGATTCAGACCTGACCGCGGTCGGCCAATCCGTGCCCGCCCGCGACCAGGTCGTGCGCCTGGCGCAGCTCGCCCAGTCCGAGGGGCTCGACGGGGTGGTGTGCTCGCCGGCCGAGATCACCGCGATCCGCGCGGCATGCGGTGCCGACTTCAAACTGATCGTGCCGGGCATCCGGCCCAGCTGGGCCGCAACCGGTGATCAGAAGCGCATCACGACCCCGGCCCAGGCCCGCGATGACGGCGCCGATATTCTCGTCATCGGCCGGCCGATCACGGGTGCCGACGACCCGGCTGCTGCGGCAGAGCGGATCGCGGACGAGCTCGGCCGATGAGCGTGATCGCCAAGATTTGCGGCATCAACGACGAGACCGCGATGCGGACCGCCGTCGAGGCGGGCGCGCGGTTTGTCGGGCTTGTGTTTTATCCGCCGAGCCCCCGCGCGCTCGACCCCGAAACGGCCGCGACGCTGGCCGCACTCGTGCCTGCCGGCGTGGCCAAGGTGGGTCTGTTCGTCGACCCCGATGACGCGCTGCTCGATGCGGTGCTGGCGAAGGTGCCCCTCGACCTGATCCAGCTGCATGGCGAGGAGAGCCCCGATCGCTGCCTCGACATCCGTGAGCGCACCGAATTGCCCGTCATGAAAGTCATCAAGGTCGCGGATGCCACCGACATCGAGGCCACCCACGCCTATGCCGGTGCCGTCGATTGGCTGATGTTCGACGCCAAGGCCCCCAAGGAGATGACCAACGCCCTGCCCGGCGGCAACGCGCTGGCCTTCGACTGGACCCTGCTGTCGGCCCATGAATGGCCCGTACCCTGGATGCTCGCAGGCGGCCTCAACGCCGACAATGTGACCGAGGCCGTACTCGCTTCAGGCGCCGCCATCGTCGATGTATCATCGGGTGTGGAGGCGTCCCCGGGCCGCAAGGACCCGGACCGGATCAGGGCGTTTCTCGAGGAGGTGGGAAGCCTTTGACGGGCTCCCTATTGAGCAGGCCAACAACGATGTATAAGCAGCGACGATGAGCGCGGAACCCAACAGCTATCAAAACGGCCCGGACGAACACGGGCATTTCGGCATATTCGGCGGCCGGTTCGTCGCCGAAACGCTGATGCCCCTGATTCTCGAAGTCGAGCAGGCCTACGAAGACGCGAAGGCCGATCCTGCCTTCCAGGCCGAGCTGGACGACTACCTCACCCATTATGTGGGGCGGCCCAGCCCGCTCTATTTCGCCGAGCGGATCACCGAGCATTTCGGCGGCGCGAAGATCTATTTCAAACGCGACGAGCTGAACCACACCGGCGCCCACAAGATCAACAATTGCATGGGCCAGATCCTGCTCGCCAAGCGCATGGGCAAGAAGCGGATCATCGCCGAGACCGGTGCGGGCCAGCACGGGGTGGCGACGGCGACGGTCTGCGCCCGCTTTGGTCTGGAATGCGTGGTCTATATGGGCGCGACCGACATCGAGCGGCAGGCCCCCAACGTGTTCCGGATGAAGCTTCTGGGCGCCGAGGTCATTCCCGTCACCAGCGGCACCGCGACCCTCAAGGACGCGATGAACGACGCGCTGCGCGACTGGGTCTCGAATGTCGATGACACCTACTACCTGATCGGCACGGTCGCGGGACCGCACCCCTACCCCGCCATGGTGCGGGACTTCCAGAAGGTGATCGGCGAGGAAACCCGCGTGCAGATGCAGGCCGCCGAAGGCCGTCTGCCGGATTCACTCGTCGCGTGTATCGGTGGCGGCTCGAACGCCATGGGCCTGTTCTACCCCTTCCTCGACGACACGGACGTCCGCATCATCGGGGTCGAGGCGGCCGGCCGCGGCATCGAGACCGGCGAACATGCCGCGTCCCTGACCGGCGGGCGACCGGGTGTTCTCCACGGCAACCGGACCTTCCTGCTGCAGGATGACGACGGCCAGATTCTCGACGCCCATTCGATTTCAGCCGGGCTCGACTATCCCGGCATCGGGCCGGAGCATTCCTGGCTGCATGAATCCGGCCGCGTCGAGTATGTCGCGGTCACCGATCAGGAGGCCCTCGACGCCTTCCAGCTTTGCTCGCGCCTTGAGGGCATCATTCCCGCGCTCGAGCCGTCCCACGCGCTGGCCCATGTGGGCAAGATCGCAGGCGACCTCCCGGCCGACCATCTGATGGTCATGAACATGTGCGGACGCGGCGACAAGGATGTGTTCACCATCGCCGACGCGCTGGGGGTGGAACTGTGAGCCGGGGCGAGACCAGCGGCCGCATCGAGGCCCGGTTTGCAAGGCTCGCCGGCGAAGGCCGCGCGGCTTTCATCCCGTTCATCATGGCCGCGGACCCCGACCTGGAGACCAGTTTCGAAATCCTGCAGGGCCTGCCCGGCGCGGGTGCGGACCTGATCGAGCTGGGGGTGATGTATTCCGATCCCATGGCCGACGGCCCGGCGATCCAGGCCGCGGGCCTGCGCGCCAAGGCCGGCGGCGCACGCCTCGACCGGACCCTGGACATGGTCCGGCGCTTCCGGCTCGGCGACGACGAAACGCCGATCATCCTGATGGGCTACTACAACCCGATCTATATCTACGGCGTCGACCGGTTCCTCGCCGACGCGGCCGCCGCCGGGGTCGACGGGCTGATCGTGGTCGACCTGCCCCCCGAGGAAGACGTCGAACTCTGCCTGCCGGCCCTTGAAGCGGGCATGCATTTCATCCGACTCGCCACCCCGACCACCGACGATGTCCGGCTGCCCGCGGTGATCGCCAACACATCGGGCTTCGTCTACTACGTCGCGATCGCGGGCATTACCGGCACGAAATCCGCCGATGCCGGGGAAATCCAGGCCGCCGTCGAACGCCTCAAGCGCCACACCGACCTGCCGGTCGCCGTCGGGTTCGGCATCAAGTCAGCGGACCAGGCCAAAGCGATTGCCGCGATCGCCGACGCCGCCGTGGTCGGATCGGCCATCGTACAGGTCGTCGCGGAAAATCTGGATGCAGACGGCAAGCCGACGCCGGACCTGGTGGACAACGTCCTGGGGCTTTCCCGGTCACTCGCCGACGGCGTGCGCACGGCGGTACGCAAGGCTGCGGAATGACCATGCGCGCGAGGGCACGATGAGCTGGTTGACCGATTTCGTCCGGCCGAAAATTCAGGCGCTGGTCGGCAAGAAGGATGTGCCGGACAATCTCTGGCACAAATGCCCGTCCTGCGAGCAGATGCTGTTCCACCGCGAGCTCAGCGACAATCTGCATGTGTGTCATGCCTGCGGACATCATCTCCGCCTCGCCGCCAAGGCGCGTATGGGCTTCCTGTTCGATGGCGGTGAATTCACCCGGGTGGAGTTCCAGGCCGTCACGCCCGATCCGCTGAAGTTTCGCGACAGCCGGCGCTACACCGACCGCCTCAAGGACGCCCAGACCAAGTCGGGTGAGAAGGAGGCGATCGTCGTCGGCCATGGCACGATCGGCGGCCAGGGCGCCGTCATCGCGGCGTTTGATTTCGGCTTCATGGGCGGCTCCATGGGCCAGGCCGTGGGCGAGGGCCTCCTGGCCGCGGCCCGCGAAGCGGTCGCACGGAAGGCGGCATTGATCGCGATCCCCGCATCGGGCGGCGCACGGATGCAGGAGGGCATGCTCAGCCTGATCCAGATGCCGCGCACCGTGCTGGCGGTCGAGCAGGTGCGCGAAGCGGGCCTGCCTTACATCGTCATCCTGACCGACCCGACCACCGGCGGTGTGTCCGCGTCCTTCGCGATGCTGGGCGACATTCAGATCGCCGAGCCCGGCGCCACCATCGGCTTCGCCGGCAAGCGCGTCATCAAGGACACGATCCGCGAGGAACTGCCCGAGGGCTTCCAGACGGCGGAATCCCTGCGTGAGCATGGGATGATCGACATGGTCGTCCCGCGCGGCGAAATGCAGGCCACCATTGCGCGGGTTCTGAGCCTCCTGCGCGAGGGCCGTGGCGGCAGCGCAGAGACACCCATGGCCCTCGCTGCGCCGGATACGGCCCCCCATTCGGCCAATGGTGACTAGCGCCACCGAGGCGGACGAAAGCGCGATCGCCGACATTCTCGCGCGGTTCGTCAAATACCATCCCAACCGTATCGATCTGTCCCTCGACCGCATGCTGCGCCTGCTGTCGGATCTGGGAAACCCCCACGAGAACCTGCCGCCGGTCATTCATATCGCCGGCACCAACGGCAAGGGTTCCACCACCGCCTTTCTCGACGCCATCCTGACGGCCTCGGGTTTGCGCGTCAGCGCCTACACCTCACCCCATCTCGTGCGGTTCGCCGAGCGCTACCGGATCGCCGGTGAGATCATCACGGACACGGCGTTGCGGGCCCTGCTCGAGGAAATCGATGCGCTCAACGCCGGCAAACCCATCACCGAGTATGAAATCACCACGGCCGCAGCATTCCTCGCCATGGCGCGCGCACCGGCAGACATAATCCTTTTGGAAACCGGGCTGGGCGGACGTTTCGATGCCACCAACGTCGTCGCCAAACCCGCCGCCGCCGTGATCTCCCCGGTCGGCTATGACCATATGGGGTTCCTCGGCGACACCCTGGCCGAGATCGCCGGCGAAAAGGCCGCGATCCAGAAATCCGGCGTGCCGTCCCTCGTGGCGCCGCAGCCCCCGGAGGCCGCCACGGTGATCGCGGCCTCCGCCGCGAACATCGGCGCCCCGCTTTATCGGGCCGGTCAGGAATGGGAGCTTACGGCGGCAGCCGATGGCAGCGGGCGCTACACCCGTGGCCGGACCAGCTGGCGCCTGCCCGAACCCGGGCTGCCAGGCCGCCACCAACTGGACAATGCCGCGCTCGCCACGGCCTGCCTTGATGTCTGTGCATTCCCCGGAGTGACCCCCGAGACAGTCCAGAACGGCATCGCCGGGGCGCACTGGCCGGGCCGGATGCAGCGGCTGACATCGGGTCCGCTCCTCGCTCGCCTGCCGGCGGGCAGTGAGTTGTGGCTCGACGCGGCACACAACCCAATGGGCGCAGCCGCCCTGGCGGATGCCTTCGGTGAACTCCAGGCACGCGATCCACACCCGCTGCACCTTGTCATCGCCATGCTGGACGACAAGGATATCGCCGGGTTTCTGACGCCGTTCGCGTCCTGCGCGGCCGGCGTCACCGCCATACCCCTCGACGAAGAGCCCCGCACAATGCCGGTGCCGAAGATCATCGCCGCCGCCGAAAAGGCCGGCCTGATGGTCATTTCGGCAGGATCGCTCACCGGTGCTCTGTCGGACATCACCCTGGGATCAGCACCCCAGCGCGTGCTCGTCACCGGGTCCCATCTCCTGGTGGGTGCGGCATTGCGCGCGAACGCCTGATCGGCAGTTGGACGCGCATGTTGGACCAAACGCCGGACCGGCAGTATTGTGAACCCCGGATCACAAACGCGGACCCGTCGTCTGGAGCGCCAAGCGCATGACCACACCCAAGCTTGAAGACATGCTCGAACGGGGCGACCGCGCGCCGAATTTCTTCCTGCCCGATCAGCGCGACATCGTCATCAACCTGAACGACAAGGCCCAGGGCGGGCCGCTGTTCATTCTGCTTTACCCGACACAGAAGGACCCCGGCGCCCTGGGCGAGCTGCAGGCAATGTTCCGCGCCGCACCCGCCATGTTGGAGGCCGGTGCGCATCTGTTCGCGATCAGTGCCGACCCGATGCCGCTGGTGCAGAAAATTGCGGGCGAGAATGATCCGGGCTTCTTCCTGTTGTCCGACGCCGACAAAAAGGTCGCGGCCGGCTTCGGTGCGCGCGGCAAGCTGGTCGGATTCGTCTTCGGACCCGACCAGAAAATCCGCACGGTCTTGCGCCCCGGCGACACGCCGATCGCCGAACGGGCGGCGGCCGAAATCGCGGCGATGGACGCCCCCGTTGCGTTTCCCGCACCCGTCCATCCGCCTGTGTTGGTCATCCCCGAAGTGTTTTCGCCGTCCTTCTGCAAATGGCTGATCGAGCAGTTCGAAACCCGGGGCAACGAGCCCTCCGGCACGCTGCGCATGGAAGAGGGCAAGATGGTCCACATCACCGACGGCCAGACCAAGCGACGGCGCGATCATCACGTGGTCGACAAGGATCTTCTCGAGGCGATCGGCAGCCGGATCGAACGCCGCGTCCTGCCGGAGATCGAAAATGCCTTCCACTGCCCGATACGCTTCGTCGAGGAGTTCAAGATCGTGCGCTACGATGCCGATGTCGGCGGGTTCTTCCGGCCCCACCGCGACAACACCACGCTGGGGACGGCCCATCGCCGCTTCGCGATGACCCTCAACCTCAACACCGAGGAGTATGAAGGTGGCGAATTGCGGTTCCCCGAATACGGCCAGGCCAGCTACCAGCCCAAAACCGGTGAAGCGGCGATCTTCTCCTGCAACCTGCTGCATGAAGCGACCGACGTGACCAAGGGCCGGCGCTACACCCTGCTGTCTTTCATGTATGACGAAAGTGGCCGTCAGTTCCTGGAGCGCTACCGCGACAAAGGGCAGGCGAGCTAGGTTTGGGTTGTAGCGCCACAGGCAGTCGACCCAAAGAAAAACCCCGCCAACAAGGCGGGGTTTTGTATTTCGCGTGTGAGACGGTCTAGAGGACCGACTCAACCCAATCATAAATCTGGCTCTTCGGCAGGCTGCCGACCTTCATCGAGGCCACCTGGCCGTCCTTGAAGAGCAGCAGTGTCGGGATGCCCCGGACGCCGTATTTCGACGGCGTCATCGGATTGTCGTCGATGTTCAGCTTCGCGACGACAACATCGCCATCCTTGTCATTGGCGAGCTCTTCCAGGGTCGGGCCGATCTGCTTGCAGGGGCCGCACCATTCGGCCCAGAAATCCACCAGAACGGGCTTGTCCGACTGCAGAACGTCGGCTTCGAAGGAATCATCCGTGATTTGTTTGGAAGGCATGCTCAATCCTTTTTTTCGGTCCAGGCGCGCGCCTGCGCCTCTGTGTAACTCTCGTTGGGAATGAACGTAGGTTCACACGAATGCGTCGTCAAGAATTGGGACCTCAACTCGCGATCACGCAGGCGTGCGGCGGGCCGGGGCATAGGGGTCGAGCAGGTCGGCCGGAAGCACCATCAGACGCGGTGCGTCGGTCCACAACAGGTAAGCATCGACCGCGCGGTCAGGCCAGGTTTCCTGGATCACATGCCGGTAAGCCGCCATCTGGCGCAGGTATATCGGCGCGACGGCCCCGGCCTGCTCCGGAGGCGGGCGGTTCGATTTGTAATCGACAATCGCCACCCGGCCGTCGGAAATCACAAGCCGATCGATTTGCCCCGAGATCACAGAAATTGTGCCGTCCGCAGCCGTCGCCGTCCCGGTAATCGACACTTCGGCCAGGCTCTCGGGGCCTAACAAATGCGCAAAATCGGCCGATTCCAGAACGTCCATCACCTCACGCGCAAGCGCGGTTTGCGCCTCGGGATCGAGATCCAGTCCGGGCCGTGCGAGATAGCGAAGGGCTGCATTACGCCGCATCTCGGGCGCCAGCGCCGGCAGCCATTGCAGCAATCGATGCAAGGTATTTCCGCGGGCGAACCGCGCACCGTCCTCGTCGGGGCCGACGGGTGCACGTACCGGCGGGTCTTCACCGGGATTGGACGGGGCCAGCGGTCGCGGTGGCGCGGGTTCGGGTGGTGCGTGCTGGCCAATCCATGGAGGCGGTGTGTCATTCGCCGGGACCGCATCCGTGACGTCGCGCTCGACCTCGCCCCGCTGGGCGGCGGACAGGCGCAACACCGGCATCTCCTCGGTGGCGATCGAGGCCAGGACCGGCGCCTCGACCACGCGGGCCACCGGTGCCAGCGCAGGGCGGACAAGGTCATACCAGGAGCCTTCCGCGGGCGCGTTCCAGCCGCAGACATACAGGCGCTCCTCGGCCCGGGTCATGGCCACATAGAGAAGCCGGCGATACTCCTCGTCGCGGCGCGCGCGAACCCGGTCGCGCACAGCCTGGGTGCGCGCATCGGCATCATCGGCGCGCGGCAACCAGAGAAAATACGGCCCGCGTGAATCCTCATCCCAGAGGATGTTCGGCAGCATGCGCGGCAGCCGGGTCGTATCGGGCAGAAAAACAATCGGGGCCTCCAACCCCTTGGCGCCATGTACCGTCATGACCCGAACTGCACCGCTGGTCTGGTCGAGATCGCGTTTAACCTCAGCCTGCCCCGCCGCGACCCAGTGCAAGAAGCCCTGCAGGGTCGGCGCATGGCTGCGCTCATAGGTCAGCGCGAGGGAGAGGAACTCATCGATCGGATCCGCCGCATCGGGCCCGAGGCGGGCAAACAGCCGTTCCCGGCCGCCACGCGCAAGAACCCCGGCATAGAGCTCGTAGGGACGTTCGAAATCGACCCGCGCCAGAAGGTCCGAGAGCGCGGCATGGGCCTGCGCAAACAATCCATGCATTCCCCGGCGCTGCGCCAGCGTCTGCCACAGACTGGCCTCACCCCGGTCATGGGCGAGCGTGAACAGAAGATCCTCGTCGAACCCGATCAACGGGCTCTTGAGCAGCGTCGCCAGAGTCAGATCGTCTTCCGGCAACAGCAGGAACGCCCCCAGCGCCAGCAGGTCCATGACCGCGATCTGCTCGCTCAAAACCATGCGATCGACGCCTGCGACCGGCACATTGCGGGCCTTGAATGCGCGGACCAGTGCCTCGACGAAGTCGCCGCGCTGGCGCACGAGCACCATGATGTCGCCGGCCTCGATCGGCCGCCCCTGGCTCTCAAGCAGCTCATCCCTGTTCAGCCAATCGGCCGTCTGTGCCGCGATTAATCCAGCCAGTTGCTCCATGGCGCCGGCGCGGGTGACCGGGTCCACCGGCGGTTTCCAGGGTTCAGGATCGTCGAGTTTATCGACGATCAACGGCGGCCAGATTTCCACCCGCCCCGCCATGTTGTGGCGCAGCGGCGTGTGCTGCACAGGCGCCTCGGGATCGACCACACCTGTCCCGGCCGGCACCTCGGCAAACACCCGATCGACTGCCTCGAGCACGGGCCGCGCAGAGCGGAACGAGAAATCCAGTGCGACGTTATTCCAGGCCCGCGCCGAACCCACAGCACGGGTCTCGAGCAACTTGCGCACAGACTCGAACCGCGCGGGATCTGCGCCCTGGAAACTATAGATCGACTGTTTCGCATCGCCGACGGCAAACACACTGCGCGCCGGCAGGCCCGCAGCCTCGGACGCCTCATCACCGGCACCCATGCCTGCGAAGAACTCCTCCACCAGGGCCAACACCACATCCCACTGCTCCGGGTTGGTGTCCTGCGCCTCGTCGATCAGAATATGGTCGATGCCGCCATCGAGCTTGAACAGAACCCAGGCGGCCGCGCCGTCACCGCGCAACAGGGCGCGGGTGCGCGCGATCAGGTCATCATAGTCCAACCGGCCGCTCGCCGCCTTGCGCGCCTCATAACGCGCCACGAGTTCGGCGGCGAGCCGGATAAGCGCGCTGTTCGCCTGATAGAGATCGGCTTTCCGCAGCAACTCACGCACCGCCAGCAGGCGTTCGCCTTCGGCGTGCAGGGCCGCATCAACGTCGGGATGGCCTTCCCGGATCGCCTTGGTCGCGAGCTGTTTGCGCAACTCACCCTGCTGGGTCAGGTAGGCCAAAGCGTAGGCATCGAAGGAATCTTCGCGCACCTCCGCATCTGCAGCCAGCCAGTCACCGACCTGAACGGCGCGCTTGCTGTCGCCCGACGAGCCGACGGCAAGAGCCGAAACCGCGTGCCGCAAGGCCGGTCCATCGAACGCATCCTCGGCGCAGGCGCCAGCGAGAACCGCGGCCGGATCGGTGTCCGGCGCCACATCGAGAATCTCGGCTATCCGCATACGCACCCCGTCGAGGCCGCCAAAATCCTGCAACATGTCGGCGAAGGGAGCTCGAGATCGGGAAATTTCATTGAGCAGATCGGGGAACCGCATCTCGTGCACGCGACCGGCCACATTGGCAACGGCCATGCCCAGATCGCCGTCATCCGTATGCGCGCTCGCCAGCAACGCCGCCTTGGCGTCCTCCAGCAACTCCCCGGCGTCGCGCTCCTCCATCACCTGGAAGTGGGGCACCACCCCGGCCTCCAGCGGAAACCGCCGCAACACCGACTGGCAGAACGCATGGATGGTCATGATCTTCATGCCGCCCGGCGCCTCCAGCACGCGCGCAAACAATTGACGGGCACGGCGTGACGCGTCCGCGGGGGGCGCATCCCCCAGAAGGTCTTCCAGCCTCCCCTGAAGCCCCGCATCATCTAGGACGGCCCAGTCGCCCAACTCGGTATTGATCCGCCGGGCCATTTCCGCAGCCGCCGCCTTGGTGAAGGTCAGGCAGAGCACCCGCTGGGGCGCCACACCGGCGAGCAACAATCGCAACACCCGATCGCGCAGCACACGTGTCTTGCCCGCACCCGCCGATGCGGACACCCAAGCGCTGACCCCTGGATCCGCGCCATCACGCTGCCGCGCGCTGACACGTTCGAGCAGATCGGGATCGAAACTGGTCACGCTCATCCCTCTCCCTCCCCGCTCGCCCACTCCTTGACCCGCGCCAGATGCTCGTAATCGGAATAGGCCGGCGCATGATCGGGCCGCGGGCGTGCCTCATAGACCGTTGTCGGGTCGTCGAATCTCGCGACCAGCGCCTTGACCCCGATCAGGGCCTCGGCGGCAACCTGCGCGGGGTCGTCGGCCGCATCGCGCACCTGACCCGGCTCTCGCCCGCCCGACAGGCGCCAGAAGGCGAGCTCCTCGACCGGTTTGGCCGGGACACCCGAAAACCCGCCCAGGGCCACCATCGCCGCCTCCAGTGGCAATTGTGGTGCGAACCCGGCCTGCACCTCGCGCTTGGAGGGCGGCGCGCCGGTCTTGAAATCAATCACGGCAATTCCGCCGCCGACCAGCTCGTCGATCCGGTCGGCCCGCGCCGTCAGCCGGAACCGGCCGCCGGGTGCGTCGAATTCGATCGCGCCACTGACCTCCATATGGGTCGCCTCCAGGCGCTCTCGACGCGCAGATTCGACCGTCAGCACCCAATCCGCGATGCGCTGAAATCGCGGCCACCAGAACGTCCAGACCGCGGGCACGCTGCGATAGGGGGCCAGTGCTGCCGTACCATGAGCGTGCAGCCGGGCAGCCGCATCGGCCGGCAGTGGTCCCGCGGGCAGGTCGGCCAGGAAGGAATCCAGGATATCGTGAATCAACGAACCATAGATCGCCGCATCGGCATTCTGATCCAGCGGCGGCAAGGCCCGCAGCTTGAGAATCTCGCGCGCATAAATCGCATACGGGTCGCGCATCCAGGTTTCGATCTGGGTGACCGACAAACGGCGCGGCCGTGCCGCGACCGGCGGCGCGGGACGCGGGCGCATCGCAGGCGCATTCGGGCCAACCTCTGCATCCGGGGTGGTACTCTCACCCGGCCCGTCCAGCACCCACCACCAGTCCCGATAGGCGCGTGCGCGTGTCTCGGTCTCCGGGTCGCTCTGAAGGTCCAGGGCACGGGTCGCGACGTCCAGGCGGGTCAGCCAGCGCGACGGCATACTGGGGGCACCGTCCACCCGCGCGGATCGGGTGAGGACAATCTCCCCCGCACAGAAGGCCTGGGCTAAATCATGGGCACTCAGCCCGATCCGGCGTTCGGGCGACGGCAGGCCGAAATCGGCGCGCATGGTCCGCCCCATCCACGGGTCGACCGACGGATCCGGCGGCCAGCTTCCCTCGTTCAGACTGCCCAGCACCGTCACATCGAAATGCTGGAGGCGGGCTTCCAGGGGCCCGAGAATCGCCAGCCTGGGATGCGCGCCATATCTGGGTCGCACCATGCGCCCGGCCAGCAACGCGTCGAACAGGGCCGGGTAGCGCGCCGGCGGGATGGGTCCAAGCGCGGTGCCCGCCTCCAGCAGCTCCGACACAAAAGTGGCAAGCGCTTCACCGGCTTCGCCGTGCCACAGCCGTGCCGCGCCGGACATTTCATCGCTCGCGGCCAGCGCCTCGCAGAATGCGATATGGGCCCGCACATAGTCGGGCAACATCACCGCGGATGATTGCTGCAGCTTCGTGAGCGGTACCCCGATCTCCGCAATCGTATCGATCAGGGCCAGTACCGCATCATAGCCCTCGGGGTCGGCGTTATCGCGGGGACGCAACCCCTCCGCTGCCCGATCAAGGGCGTGTTCATGGCGCGCCTGCGCGGCGGACCGCAGTCCGGCAAACCCGCTCGCCGGACGCGGGCCGCGCAGGACGAGACGCTCCAGCTCCCGGGCCGACGCCCGGAAGGCAGCCGGCGAGCGACCACAGGCCGCCAGCGGGTGTTTCAGGACCGACAGGAGCGGGATGGGCGCCACCCCCTCATGCAGTGCGCGGATCGCAAGACGCAGAAAAATCCCGGGCGGCGTTTCCGCCAATGGCGTGCCCGCACTGTCGTCGATCTCGACGCCCCAGCGCCCCATGATCGACGCCACGCGCCGCGCCAGGTCCCGGTCGGGCGTGATCAACGCCGCCGTGCGGCCCTCTGTCTCCAGAACCTCGCGCAACACGAGCGCGATGATCCCGGCTTCCTCATGGGGTTCCTGCGCCTCGATCTGGACCACCCCGCGCAGGGCGTCGGCGCCGATGCTGCCGCGCTCGGCGCGCCAGGCCTGGGTCGTGGCGGCGGGTCGCAGCGCTTCTCCGATCAGGCGTTCGCGCGCGGGCCCGTTACCGGCAGCGGTCATCCCACTGGCGGATGGCCACACCCCCACATCCATCCGGTCCACATCGAGCCGTTGCAGCAGTTGCCGCAGGCCGAATTGCGGGTGTCCTGCGTCCAGGTTCGCCCATGACTCCGTATCGAGAATCCGGTCGAGACCGGGCAGCACGACATATCCCGCCGGCAATCCCGCGACCGTCGCCAGCAGGTCCGCCGTCGCCGGAATACTGCCCGTACTGCCGGCGGCGATCACCGGATCGGACGGCGGATCGCGGCGCCAGGCCTCACCACGCGCGTGCAACAGGCGATTGCGCCGCTCGGCCGGATCGATCGCGCCTTCGCCGTCGAGCACGGCCGGCCATGTCTCGGTTAGAATCTTCAGAAAACCGAGCGTCTCCTGCCAATGCGCGGCATAGGCATCAGGCACCAGATTTTCGAGCGCCGCGAAGTCGAGGCGTTCGGTCTGCACCTGGTCCAGCAAGCGCCCGAGTTCGCCCGCCAGCTCCATCGCATGATCGACCGGCAGGCTTTGCGACTCGCCGATCGGGCGCGCTTGCAGCAACCGCGCCAACAAGATCCGCCGGCGCAATTCCGGCACCGCAGGCGGCATCTCGGCATCGGTCCCGAGCAGCGCCGCGGGTTCGCCGGTCAACAGCATCTCGTCCTCGTCGATATCGCCGATCGGAACCAGGCGCGGCAACACCAGAGGCGCGCCGTCGGTCAGGCGGAGAAAGACATCCTGCATCGCGCGGCAGGCCCGCCGGGTCGGCAGTAAAACCGTCGTTCGCGCGAGGGCCAGCGGGTCGTCGTCGGATTCCGACGCCGAGAGAATCCGAGAGGCCAGTTCCGCGAGAAAAGGGCGATGCGCCGCGATCGAATAGAGCCCCGGCGTTGGGAGCGCACCAGATTCGCGCGCGTGCAGGGTCATGGCAGCAAGTCTTGCAGCCGGTCCGCCCAGGTCCGTTGGCCCGAAAGCCGTGCGATGCGCGTGTGGCCGGACGCGTCATAGTCGAGTTGAATTCTAAGACATGTCGCGGGCAATTCCGCCCCCAACCGCACCGCCCATTCGAGCAGGACAATCCCGTCCGCCCGGGCTTCGTCGAAGCCGAGCTCGATCACTTCGTCGGGATGGCCGATGCGGTACAGATCGAAATGCCAGACCGGAACCGGATCGGTTTCGTAATGCTGCACGAGCGTGAAGGTTGGGCTCGGCACCGGCCCGCTATAACCCAGTCCACCGATCAGACCCCGCGCCAGCGTCGTCTTGCCGGCCCCGAGATCTCCCTCCAGGGCGAGCAGATCGCCCCGGCGCAGATACGGCGCGAGTTCCGCACCAAGGGCCGCCGTCGCGGCCGCGTCGGGCAAATCGATACGCCGGGCATATCCGTTTGCGGGCGCCCGGTCCGGCTCAACCGCCGATCCCTGCGCGTTCATACCGCATCGTCCTCGGGTTCGAAGCTCGCGGGACGCCGGGGCATGAGGCACACGATGGCGGTGCCCTCGTCGGGTTCGGATTCGATACGGACGTCGCCGCCATGCAGTTCGACAAAACTCTTCACCAAGCTTAACCCCAACCCGGCACCCACGCCCGATTGCCGACCGCGCGGGCGGTTGCCGCGTTCGAACTTCTCCAGCACCCGCTCACGTTCGTCGGCGTGAATGCCCACACCGGTATCGGCCACCCGAAACTCGATATCATCGTCGATGACCTTCGAGGACAGGGTGATCACCCCGCGCTCTGGCGTGAATTTGATGGCGTTGCTGACCAGATTGAACAGCACCTGTTTCAGCCGGCGTTCATCGGCGAACATCGACCCGATGTCCGGCGCGCAATCGAGAACCAGCTTCTGTTCCTTGACCCGCGCGCGCTCGCGGTTGAGCGCAAACACGCCCGCAATCATCGTGTGAATATTGAACTGGCCCCGGTCGAGCGTCATGTAACCGGCCTCGATTGTCGCGAGATCGAGGATGTCATTGATCAACTCGAGCAACGCCTCACTGGCCTCAAGAATGCCGCTCATGTAGTCGCTTTGCCGATCATTGAGCGGGCCGAACATGTCCCCGTTCAGAACCTCGGCGAACCCGATGATCGTATTCAGCGGCGTGCGCAGTTCGTAAGACACATTCGCCACGAACTCCGACTTCAGCCGATCGGCTTCCTCGAGCGCCTCGTTGCGTTCGCGCAGGGCGCGCTCCACACGGTTCGAATCCGAGACGTCGAAATATGTCATCAGCATCATGCCGTCGGGCAACGGCACGCCGGTATATTGGATGACCGTGCCATCCGCGCGCTCCTGGGTCCCCGAGACCGGCTCGCGGGACATCAGGCGGCTGATGATCTTCTTCCTGAGCGCGTCCCAGGCATCTTCGTCATCGACCCCATAATAGTGCCGAGCCTTCTCCACCAGGCCGGAAATCTGTGGCTCACCCGCGAGGTCGGCCTCGCTGAACTGCCAGATCCGGCTGTAGGCCGAGTTGCACAGCTTGAGTCGACCGTCGGGCCCGACCAGGGCGACGCCCTCATAGAGGTTATCGAGTGTGCGGCGTTGCACCTCGATCAGGGTATTGTATTGCGCCTCCATCGTCAGGCGGTCGGTCACATCCTCATAGGTGAACATCAGCCCACCCAGCGGATGCGGCGATATCCGCTTGAACAGGGTCTTGCCGTCCGGCAGATGAACCAACGTCTCGGTCGGCGCAATCAGGGACGTAAAGAGCGCGATCTGTTCCTGCTTGTAGGCGCGAAAATCGACCTCCTCGGACACCAGGCGGCGGTCCCGCAATGTCTCGAGTTCGTCGCCCAGCGTCGGCTCACTGTCGAGCCAGGCCCCGTCGGCATCCCACAGCCGCGCATAGGCGCTGTTGTAGAATTTCAGCCGCGTGTCCGATCCGTAGATCGCGACGGCGACCGCCAGATTCTCCAGCACGTCGCTCTGGGCCGCGACATGGCTCGACAATTCTTCCTGCACCTCCTCGAGCTGCGTGAAATCCACGGCGTATCCGATCACGCCCAGATCGTCTGCGGGGACTTCGTTGAACTCCAGCAGGCGGCGCGCACCGTTGATCACCACATGCCGGCTTTCGGATTGCGGCGTCCCGGTCGATTGCGCGCGGGCCGCGATCGCCGCCTCGACATTGGCTTCCAGATCTTCGAGTTCCGAGGGCCGCGCCTCATCATCACCGGCTTCCGGGTTGATCGCGTCGACATAGGCCCGGTTGACCTGCGCCAGGGCCAAATCACGGCTTCGCCGCCAGACCATGAACGGCAGCGCATCGAGCATGGCGCGATAGCCGTCACGCTCCACCTGCGCCGCGGTCAGCTGGATCGCCGTATCGGACTGGATGGCCGTCTCATTCGTGACATCGGCGACCCACAACACATCGAGTGGCACATCGCGCGCGCGCCGGCCATCGATCCGCAAGGCCTGGCCTGCATCGATGGTCAGCATCGTCAGGGAGAATCCCTCGCCACGGGTCTGTAGTCCCTCGACCAGGCGGGCGATTCGCTGGCGGTCGGCCTCGCCAAATTTCCCCAGGAACCCGGCGAAACCGGCGACGCCGTCATCCAGCATCGCGGTCAGGCCGTCGGAAAGAACCGGTTCTCCCCCATCGAGCCAGGTCACGAACCCGCCGGGAACGGTGGCGAGTGTCGCGCCAAGGCGGGACCGCGAGGCGTCGGCATCGCGCAATTTGCGAGTCCCGAAGAAGCCGCCCAGCGCATAGCCGGCGATGGCGGACGCACCCGCGACCGCGGCAATCACCAGAATCAATACTTGTGTCGACACGCGCTGCAGTCTCGCACAGTCATACCAGCCGGCCACAGGGCCGACAGACCGCTTCGAATCGGGCGGAACAATACGAGTCTAGTGCCTTGTCGGCCCGGTTTGAACCGCTACCTTGCCGACCCCACCCGGTTTCGGCGGGCGACCTGTGCCCGCTAGTAGCGATAAGCCTCAGGCTTGTACGGGCCCGCGACCGGAATACCGAGATATTCGGACTGTTTTTCCGTGAGCGAGGTGAGGTTTGCCCCGACCTTGCTCAGATGCAGCGTGGCGACCTTTTCATCGAGATGCTTCGGCAGCACATAGACATCCAGGCCGTACTTCCCGTCGCTGTTGTTTTTCCACAGCTCAATCTGCGCCAGCACCTGATTGGTGAAGGACATGCTCATCACGAAGCTCGGATGACCGGTCGCATTGCCGAGGTTCACAAGGCGGCCCTCCGACAGCAGGATCATCTTCTTGCCGTCGGGGAATTCGATCTCGTCAACCTGGGGCTTGATGTTCTGCCATTTGAAGTTGCGCAGACCGCCGACCTGAATCTCGGAATCGAAGTGACCGATGTTGCACACGATCGCCCGGTCCTTCATCGCCCGCATATGGTCAACGGTGATGACATCCACATTGCCCGTCGCGGTGCAGAAGATGTCGCCCTGAACAGCCCCTTCTTCCATCGTGACGACTTCATAACCTTCCATCGCGGCCTGCAGGGCACAGATGGGGTCGATTTCCGTGACCAGCACCCGGCAGCCGGCATTGCGCAGGGATTCTGCAGACCCCTTGCCCACTTCGCCATATCCGGCGACGACGGCGACCTTGCCCGACATCATCACGTCGGTCCCGCGGCGGATCCCGTCGACCAGGCTCTCGCGGCAGCCATACAGATTGTCGAACTTCGACTTGGTCACCGAATCGTTCACGTTGATGGCGGGAATCAGGAGCGTGCCTTCTTTCGCCATATCGTAGAGACGATGGACACCGGTGGTTGTCTCCTCGGTGACGCCCTTGAGGCTTTCGGCCACCTTGGAATACCAGCCCGGCTGTTCGGCAAGGCGCTGCTTGATCGAAGCGTAGGCCGCCTCTTCCTCTTCATTCTCGGGCTTGTCGAGCACCGACGGGTCGGTCTCCGCCTGCTTGCCCAGATGGATCAGCATCGTCGCGTCGCCACCATCGTCCAGGATCATGTTGGGAACACCGCCATCGGCCCAGTCGAAGATCCGGTGGGCGTAGTCCCAATATTCCTCGAGCGTCTCACCCTTGGTCGCAAACACCGGCGTGCCCGTCGCGGCAATCGCAGCCGCGGCATGGTCCTGGGTCGAATAGATGTTGCACGACGCCCAGCGGACCTCGGCGCCGAGTTCCTGCAGCGTCTCGATCAACACAGCGGTCTGAATGGTCATGTGCAAGGAGCCCGCGATGCGCGCACCGGCGAGAGGCTTGGACTGGCCATACTCCTCGCGGAGCGCCATCAGGCCCGGCATCTCGACTTCGGCCAGATCGAGTTCTTTACGGCCCCATTCAGCCAGCGAGATATCGGCGACGATATAATCGCCAGCGGGTGATTCGACAGCGGAAGCCATGCATTCTCTCCAATTGAATTCGTATGACGGATTTTCCCGTCTGCGAGCGGCGTATAGCAGAGCAACTGGGGTCGCCACAACCAGTCGACACATGCAATTCGGAGGTCGCATCGGATGGTGTTGCAGACGGAGGTGTTCGATGTGCAATAGAATGACCAACACCGAGCCGAAACTGCCTCGACAACCGAACCCGGAACCGCTTCGCAAGCAATTGCGTGATGTTTAGGAAAGCTCTTCTTGGAGGCACGGCCCTCGCCGGCATCGCCAGCTTCACACTGCCGCTCAGCGCCGGCCAGGTCGGGTCCCGGGATTCCATGCGCGTGACCCTGGGCGGCGAGCTTCGCTTCAATATCGGTTTCATCGATCAGGATGTCTCCGCCACGGCCGGCCGCGGTTACCAGTTTCGCGTCGATGATTCCGAGATCAAGATCAACGCCAAGAACAGCGCCGACAACGGCCTCGAATACGGCGTCGGTATCGAATTGAACGCCGGCGCCGGGGACACATCTGCCGCCGACGAGGCCTTTGCCTTCGTCGACAGTGAGGCCTGGGGCCGGGTGGAAATGGGCGACCAGGACGACGCCTTCTCTCGCATCCACATTGCCGCGCATGATGTTCTCGTCGGTCGCGCGGGTGCCGACGGCGATCCGGCCGACTTCATAAGCTTCGGCTCCGGCGACGGCATCACAGGGCCCGGCGTCGATTCGACCAGCGACGACACCAAACTCACATACTTCACACCACGTCTTTCGGGTTTCCAGCTCGGTGGATCACTGACCCCGGACAGCGGCCAAGTCTCCGGCGGCGATGCGACGTCGGATTCAGATTCTGACGGGGATTTCGAAAATGTCTTCAGCGTCGCCGCCAACTATAAGGGCATGGTCGGCAACGTTGCGTTCGAGGCGAGCCTGGGCGGCGAGTTCGGCGACAGTGAAACCGCAACGGGCGCAGCCACGGAAGGCGACATCGAAACCATCGCCGTCGGCGCCAATGTCATGTTCGCCGGGTTTGGCCTCGGCGCAAGCTATGTGGATTTTGCGGAGAAAGGCATCTCGCAGGCGACGCGGACCCTCGGCGGCGATGCGGGCGAATACTACGCCCTCGCCGCGTCCTACCAGACCGGCCCCTGGGGCGTGAGCCTGGGCTGGTTCGAAAGCTCTTTGACCAACCCCGCGGGCAGCGGCGGCGACACGGACATCAATATCATCTCATTCGACGCCGCCTACGACATCGCGCCCGGCTGGGAACTGATGGCATCCCTGCATTTTGCCGAAGCGAACAATATCAATGCGTCGGCGGGCGAAGTGAACAACGACGGCACCGTCTTCGTGATCTCCAACGAGTTCAAATTCTGATCCGCGCAGAGCCAAACAAGTTCGCCTGATCGGGTCTCCCTGGCGGGCTTGCACAGGAAACAGGCAGCATTGCTCAAAAAACGCGCAAGTCATTCATCTGATTGATGTATTTCTGCCACATCTCCGAAAAATTTGCCCGCCCAAACGGCATTCCTGATTGCAGGCGCAGCCCATCCGACTAGGATTGCCAACGTTCCTCTTCGCCAAACAAAAATAAAATCCCAGCTATGTGGAGGATGCAACGCCAGCGATGGCCCCTTGGGGGCCAGAAGAGGCAAACCCTGTGTCTGAGTTTCCTGTCCCGTGCATGACGCGCGGGAACCACATGTTGGAGATTGTATTCCATGAATAAGAAATCATTTTGGCTGAGCACCAGCGCGCTCGTAGGTGCAGCCATGATCGCGACCCCGGCTATGGCCGGTCAGGTTGGATCGAAAGACGCCCTGAGCGTCACCCTGGGCGGCGAGTTCCGCTTCCAGGTCGGCCTCGTCGATCAGGACGTGTCCGCCACCGCCGGCCGCGGCTACCAGTTCAAAGTCGATGAGTCGGAGATCAACATTGGTGCCGAAGCCACGGCCGATAACGGCGTGAAGTATGGCGTCAACATCGAGCTGAATGCCGGTGCCGGTGATTCCTCCACGGCCAACGCTGACACGGGTGGTGCCGCCGATGAGGCGTGGGCCTTCATCGATAGCACCAGCTGGGGCCGGATCGAGCTTGGCGATCAGGACGATGCCACCGACCGCATGTTTGTCGAGAGTGACGACATTCTGGTCGGTCGCGCGGGTCCCGACGGCGACGTCGCCGACTTCATCTCGTTCGGCACCGGCGGGGGCATTGCCGCCACCGGCAACACGATCACGGGCGACGCCACGAAGGTGACCTACTTCACCCCGCGCATCGCCGGCTTCCAGCTTGGCGGCTCGCTGACGCCGGACAGCGGTCAGGCCGCCGGCGGCCCGGCCACGTCCGACTCTGACGCTGACGGCGACTTCGAAAACGTGTTCGGTATCGGTGCCAACTATGAAGGCAAGTTCGACGACGTGTCATTCGTGCTTAGCCTGACCGGCGAGTTTGGCGACAGCGAAACCGCCACCGGCGCAGCCTCCAACGGAGACGTCGAGACCATCGCCGCCGGTGCAATTGTCAATTTCGCGGGCTTCGGCCTCGGCGTGGGCTATGTCGACCTGGCCGAACAGGGCCAAACAGCTGCCGCGATGACCGGCGGCGCGGATTCCGGCTCGTACTACACGGTCGGCGGCTCTTACTCGACAGGGCCCTGGGGTGTAAGCCTGAACTGGTTCGAAAGCAGCAAGGCCAACACCGCCGGCATCAGCGACACCGACATCCAGATCATCTCACTGGACGTCGCCTACGCCGTGGCGCCGGGCTGGGAAGTCAATCTTTCCGCCAACACGGTCTCGGCCGACAACATCAACGCAACGGCCGTTCCGGTGAACAACGACGGCACCGTCGTTATTCTCTCGAACCAGTTCAACTTCTAGTCCCCAAGGACCGGATTTTGTGGGAACGGCGCCCCTTTGTCGGGGCGCCGTTTTCTATTCCTCTCCGAACCCGTCCGACACCAGCGCCACCAGCGCATTGAGGGCCTCGCGCGCATCCGCGCCGGACGTTCTGACTTGAATCTGTGATCCGGGTGCTGCGGCAAGCATCATCAGGCCCATGATCGATGTGCCCGGCACTTCCGCGCCGTCCCTTTCAACCACGATGTCGGCGTCAAAGGTCTCCGCCAGCCGGACAAAACGCGCGGCCGCACGCGCATGCAACCCGCGCCTGTTTGTTATCTCGACCGATCGTGAAAGTGGGGCCGAAATCATCGAGCTTATGTCGGCTTCGGGCTCAGTAAGGCGGAGGCAACGCTGATGTATTTTCGGCCCGCCTCCTGCGCCGCCTCAACGAGGCTCGGCATATCCGAGTCACCGCGTGCCTGCGCCAGCTTGATCAGCATCGGCAGGTTCAGTCCGGCGATTACCTCCACAGGTCCGCTGGCCTGCTTGGTATCCATCACGGAGATCGCGAGGTTGGATGGCGTCCCGCCGAACATATCGGTGAGGATCACGACGCCCGCACCGCCGGCAACGCGCCCCACTGCAGCGACGATGTCCTGCCGCCGCTGTTCCATATCGTCATCGGCGCCAATGGATATCGCCTCGATCCGCTCCTGCGGACCGACGACATGTTCAAGGGCGGCGCGAAATTCATCGGCCAGCCGGCCATGGGTCACCAGCACCAATCCGATCATGCGGGCTCCTGATCTGCGCTGAGGTCGAACGACAATTCACGATGGCGCAACTCGACCTGGGTCATGCGTTCCGCAATCCAATCCCGTAGGCGTTCGGCCACATAGACCGAACGGTGGCGCCCGCCTGTGCACCCGATCGCGATTGTCAGGTAGCTCTTCCCCTCCTCGTTAAATCGCGGCAGCAGCAGCGCCAACAAGTCGGTCTGACGGGTGAAGAACGCATCAAAATCCGGATCGGCCGCGACATAGGCACCGACCCCCGCGTCACGCCCGGTCAGCGGCCGGAGTGCCGGGTCATAGTGCGGATTGCGCAGGAATCGAACATCGATGACCATATCGGCGTCCCGCGGCACCCCGTTCCGGTATGAGAATGAGGTGACCAGCACATTCGCCTCACCCGTGGCGACGCCGACCAAGCGGTCGCGCAGCAGACGCGCGAACTCATGAATATTTAAGTGACTGGTGTCGATGACGAAATCCGCCTCCTCGCGCAGCGGCGCCAAAAGGCGCCGTTCGGCCGTGATACCGTCGGCCAGCGGCCGATCGCTCGCCATGGGGTGCACCCGGCGGGTTTCGGTGTAGCGCCGCTCGATCACATCATCGTCGCTGTCTAGGAACAGCATTTCGACCGGCGTGTCGACGGCCGCGCGCAAGGCCGAAATTTCCTGCGCAAACTTGTCGGCATTGAAATCCCGCGTGCGCACATCGATGCCGATCGCCAGGCTGCGGCCGTCGGCCGGACCCTGGCGCACCAGGGTCGACATCAGCCGCACCGGCAAATTGTCGACCGCCTCGCAATTCATGTCTTCGAGCGCCTTGAGCGCGGTCGTCCGCCCGGCCCCGGACAGGCCCGTGACCACAAGCACCCGGCCCGCCAGCGACGCGGCGGGGATCTCGGTCTCGGTTTGGGTTGGTTCAGTCATATCAATCAACGGCTCGCGTGGCGCGTGCCGACTATACCGCGCCGCGCCGCCTCAACGCCAAGCCGAAGCTTGACCGGGGCCGACGCCTCGAACGGTGCCAGCGCGAGCCGCGGCAGGGCGACACCGGCAATATCTGCGGTCGCTGGCGCGGGATGGCGCTCGATCTCGTCTGACGTCACGAGGTCGCAGACAAGGGTCAATGCGACTGTTTCCAGGTGCGGCAACGTCAATATGCCCAAACCCCGCACTTCCATTTTCCCCGCAATGGTCCCGGGCACCCGCGCCAAGATGGCACCGTCGACATTCTGCAATTGCGTCTGGTCGTCGGCCACCAGCCGTGCGCCGTCGTCGATCAGACGCAATGCCAGGTCCGATTTTCCGGCACCCGACGGGCCACGCAACAACACGCCCGACCAGCCGCCGTCGGGGACCGGCAACGCAATACAAGTCGCGTGAACGTAGATTTCCTGTCCCGCCATGGGTCCCGTTCCAGCTCCGCTGCGCACCACGCGCAATCCGTTCTAACCTGCCCTTGCGCAGGTCTCCACAACCGCGTGTAAGTTTTGCCCAAGCGGAACAACCGGATGCCGTCACACATGCTATATCAGCAGCCGAACAGGGCCGGTGACTGGCCAAACAACCGCGTCCAGAAACGCGTCCAGGGGAGAGTGTCAAATGAGCGACGAGAAGAAAACAATCGGCCTAGCGGTCATCGGTTGCGGCACGATCGGTCGTATCCGCGCGGAATTCGCGCGCGACTATCCCGGCATCGGCTGGCTCGGCCTGTGCGATATCAAGGACGAATTGCGCGAGAAGCTCGCGACCGACACGAATGCCGACTTCCAGACCGCCAGCTATGAAGAGCTGATCAAGCGGCCCGAGGTCGACGCGGTGATCATCGCAACAGACGAAAACCATCATATGGGACCGACGGTCATGGCCGCGGATGCGGGCCATGCATTGTTCATCGAGAAACCACTGGCGACCGATGTTCGGGAATCCCTGGCAGTTCTCCAGGCAATCGAGACCAACGGCGTCGATGCCGTCGTCGGCTACACCCAGCGCTTTCGTCGGCGGTTCCTGACCGTCAAGGAACGGCTCGTCACCGGCCAGATCGGCGAGGTCACCGGCGTGGTCACCCGCGCGATCATGAACCGCATGGTCCCCATCGCCACGGTTGCGCGCACGAACCAGCGCGAGAACCTGACGCCGATGGTGGTCTCGGGCACCCACGCGCTCGACATGTGCATGTGGCTGATGGAGGGCAAGACCCCCGTCTCGATCTACGCCCAGTCGAACGACAAGGCGATGGCGCAATACGGCACCAAGGATTCCACCTTCGGCATCTTCACCATGGATGACGGTACGATGTTCTCGATGAACATCTCCTGGGCCGCCCCGATCATCTGGCCGGGCGCGGTCTACGGACTTGAGATCGGTATCATCGGCGACAAGGGCGTCATCGATATCGAGGACACCCACCGCGACATGATCATCGCCTCGGAGATCCCCCAAGGTGCGGGCTACGCGCCGGACGGGTTCGAGCCGGAATTCCAGCGCCATGTGGACTTCATGACCAGCTACCCGCCGGGCGACATCTACAATGGTCAGCTCTGGGGCCCGATGCGCGAGGAGACCAACTCCTGGTACCAGCGCCTGTGCGCCGGTCTGGACACGCCTCACGCCACGGCCCAGGACGGTCACCGAAACCTCCTGCTGACCATGGCGATGGATTTGTCGGCAAAGCGTGGCGAGCGGATCGACCTGCCGCTCGAAACCAGCGACTATTACGCGTAACGCGGTAGCACCCGCACAGCGCAACCAACCTGCGCATCAGAAAGGGAAACTCCATGTCAGAAGACACGCGAACCTGGGCGCATATGCTCGAACGGGCGAAGACCAATAATTTTCTCGGCAAGCAGCTGTTCGTCGTCTTCACCTATCCCGCCGACGGGATGGAACCGATCATGGAGAACATCACCGAGCATCTCGCCTATCAGCGGATGCTCGAGGATACCGGCGTGATGTTCGCCGCCGGCCCGATGGGCGATCGCGGCGGCGAGACTTGGTCCGGCTCGGGCATGGTCGTGGTCCGTGCAGAGAACTTTGCCGCGGCCGAGAAGATCGCAGCCGCCGACCCCATGCATGCGTCGGGCGCCCGCAACTACCATGTGCAGCCATGGCTCGTGAATGAAGGTACGATCACCGTGAAGGTCGGGTTCGCCTCGGGTTCGCGCGAATTGGACTGACCGCCCCGTCCCAACCTGCGCATCGCGGCAGATTGACGCCTCCACAACCGACAACGTATTAAAAACGGGCTGACGTCGCGCATCCTCTGCGCCGCGGGACCCCGTGATCCCGTATGTCGACAGCGGGAAGGCGATCGGTTCATGGTGGGGAAAGCCAAGTCCGAAAACACGGCAAAGCCGCGCAAGGCCAAGCCGAAAAAGAACAAAATCCCGCGCCTCAAACGCGCGCCGGGCAAGCCGCTCTATGCCCAGGTCGAAGAAGTCATTCGCCGCCGTCTGATCGACAATTACTGGAAGCCGGGTGACGTGCTGCCGAGCGAATTCGATCTCGCGCGCGAACTGTCCGTCAGCCAGGGCACCGTGCGCAAGGCGCTCAACGACATGGTGGCCGAGAACCTGCTCGAGCGCCGCCAGGGTCGCGGCACCTTCGTCTCGGAATACACCGAGCGACGCGCCCTGTTTCTGTATTTCAATTTGATCGGCCGCGATGGCGAGCGGGCCATGCCCGTGAGCCGCATCCTCGCCTGCGAGCAGCGCTCCGCGACCGAGGATGAGCGGGACCGACTACAGCTCGCGCCCGGCACTACCGTCATCGCCCTCCACCGCGTGCGCGCACTCGATGACAAGCCATCGATGGTCGAGCGCCTCACCCTGCCCCAGGAACTGTTCCCCCGTCTGGGTGGCGAGACGAAGTTACCGGAGAATCTGTATCGTTTTTACCAGGGCGAGTATGGTGTCACGGTCGCCAAGGCGAGCGAAACCGTGCGCGCCGTGGCCGCCGATCCACTGGAGGCCCAGCTTCTGGGCGTCATGCCGGACGCCCCACTTCTTGAGATAGACCGGGTCGCCGTCACCATCGACGGACGGCCGATCGAGTGGCGGGTCAGCCGCTGCAACACCGCCAACTATAGTTACGTCGCCAAACGGGGCTGACCGGCCCCGGCACTAACCAAATCGGAGAAAGATCATGACCACACCGCAAATCGGTGTCATCGGGCTCGGCAATATGGGCCGGGGCATTGCAGACAATTTTGCCAAAGCAGGCCACGCAACAGCCGTCTGGGACGTCAACGCAGACGCCCGTGCGCCCTTCGAGGCCCGTTCGGACACGATTGTCATGAGCCCGGGTGAGATGGCGGCAGCCGGTGCCATGATGGTCTATGTGGTCCCCGCCACGCCGGAGATCGAAAGCTCCTTCGAGGGCCCCGAAGGCGTGCTCGCCATGACCGGCCAAGGCACCATCATCTTCGACCTGACGACCTCCTTCCCCGAGGACACGAAGCGGATCGCCGCGCGGGCGGCCGAACACGGCATCACCTATCTCGACGCGGCCATGAGCGGCGGTGCAACAGGTGCGGATGCGGGCGCGCTGACCCTGATGATCGGCGGCGACGAGACCGCCTTCGAAGCCTGCCGCGCGAAATTCGACGCCATCGCGGACAATATTTTCTTTCTCGGCGATGTCGGCGCGGGTCATGCCATGAAGCTGATCCACAACATGGTGGTCCACGCCGTCTTCCTGACCAATTGCGAGGCGGGCCGCATGGCCGAACGCGCCGGGCTCAAGCTTGAGGACATGATCGCCGTGTTCAACAAATCAAACGCGCGCAGCTATGCAAGCGAAGCCCGCTTCCCCAAACATATCCTGTCGGAGAAATGGGACGCGCGCTCACGCGTCTACAATCTGAACAAGGATCTGGGGATGGCCGTGCGCCTGGCCGAGAGCCTCGGTATGGATGCGCGTTACGCCCGCGAGACCAGCGACTTCCTGAACAAGGCCATCGAGCGCGGCATGGCGGAGGATGATTACAGCCTGCTGTACCCTGCCTTCGACGACATCCGCGATATGGAGTAAACGCAGCCGGGGCCACACCTGGTTGCGCTAGCCCTTCGGCAGATACTCAAACAGCTCGTCGCGAAAGCCGGCCAGGTTGCGCTCAACAACGGGCGCCACGGCTGCCACGAACGCCGCGCGCTCGTCTTCCGACAGGTCGATCAGCTCGTTGCCGGCGGCTTCCAGCTTGGCCGCAATCTCCTGGTCGTCACCCGCCGCAAAGCCGCGCTGGGCGGGCGTGACCTCGGCCAGCGCCGCCTCGACAGCCGTGCGCACATCCGCGGGCCACGCATCCCAGGTCGCCTTGTGAGCCAGCACAACACACGGTCCGAAAAAGTGCCCCGAACGCGTGATCCAGCGATGTTGTTCGTGGATCGCGAAATTGAATGTGTTGGTCAGCGGGTTTTCCTGCGCGTCGACCGTGCCATCGGCGCAGGCACCCGGCAATTCGGCCACATCGAGCGGCACCGGCTCGAAGCCCATCGCCGCAAAGCTCTCCTGCTGCAACGCACTGAACAGGGTACGAATCTTCAGACCCCGGCAGTCTTCCGGGGTGTGAATCGGCCGGACCCCGTTGGAGAAATGCCGAAACCCGTTGTCCCACCAGGCGACGATCCGGAAATCCGCCGCCTCGGCCATCTTGTCCATGATCAGCTGACCCAGCGGGCCGTCAAGCATCGCATGACCCTGGGCGCGGTCGCGGATCAGGAATGGCAGATCGAACAGCGCGATCTCGGGCACCTTGCCAGCGAGATAACTCGACGAGAAGTAGCAGAGCGTGGTCTCTCCGCTGGCCACCATATCGAGAAGATCGGCCGCCTTGCGGCCCTGCTCGGTGACGTTGAGCACATGCTCAAACGCCACCCGGTCGCCGAGGGAACCGTCGAGACTCTCGGCGAACACGCCGACAGCCCGGTTGTGCACCGAGCGCGGCCCCTGGTAACCGGAGAACCGGATGTCGAATTCGGCCATCAGCTCTATTCCACCGGCGGCCAGATTCGCTTGCCGACCGTCGGCGAGCCGGGCGTGTGCATCGTGTAGCGGATGACCCGACCGGTCCATTCATTCTCGTCGAGGGCGAGGGCCTCATGGGCCTCCTCGAAATTCTCGAGCCGGGCCTGGAGCGAGGTGAATTCATACATCACCGAATATTTGGCCCAACCCGCCAGCGAGACCATCACCCGCGCGGCAATACAGCCGGGCATCCGCGCCATGGCGGGCAGTCGATACTGGGCGTACCACTGGCCCACATCGAACTCGTCGGCAAGCGTCTTGGTGCGGAAGCTGCCCATCTGGATCGCCGGCCCCGGGGTGGTACCCGCCGGGCGCAACCCCATCTCCGGGCCATCGATGCGCGCGAATGTCGAGAAGATGCACGGACGCGCGCCCTGGCGCAGGTCGAGCATCTTGCGGGCCTCGCCGGTCAGGGCGTTCTGATCATCGATCACGCTGGCCGGCGCCAGCAATGTCCACGGCTCCGCCGCGCCGGCCAGCATCAGGAACTGGGTGCCTGTGCCGACACCTTCCATGCCTTCGGACTTCGGGAAATTGTCGCGGACCTTCTGCATGTCCGCGCCGCCGCCGTCATTCTCATAATGTGCGACCCAGTTGATGCCGGACTTGCCCTGCAATGCGGGCAGATAATCACTGTGCAGCCAGTCGAGATACTCGTCGCGCCCATCGTCCGGCAGATCGTACCAGGTTGCCCAAATTCCGCGGTCCATCTCCAACTCTCCCTAAATTCGCAATGCGTGTGTCGTGTGTCTGTTCTCGTCCGGCCTTATAAACGAAACAGGCGGCGGTCCGAAAGAACCGCCGCCCATCGTCTCAATACCGGAACGCGGTATCAGCCGCTGATCATACTGTCGACCAGAGCCTTGTAATCCTTGCTCTGTTCCACACGGAGCTTCTCATAGTCTTCACCAGACATGAGATTGGAATCCTCGCCCAGACGCGAGATCAGGCGCTTGTAGGTCTTGTCTTCCTGCAACGCGACAAAGGCCTCACGAAGTTTGGCAAGCCGATCGGCCGGGATGCCACGCGGCGCCATGACAATGCGATGCATCTCACCGATTTCACCCGGGAAACCGAGCGACGCGAATGTCGGCGGGCTGCCGAGTGTCGGCTCGTCGAGCACGCAGGCCAGTGTGCGGACCTTGTTGCCCTGTCCGAGGATCGTCGAGGGGAACTGGAATGTCACGTCGGCATCACCTGCCAGCAGCGCACGCAGCGAAGGACCGCCGCCGCGATACGGCGTCATGTTGACATTCACTTTGGCCCAGTTGAACAGCTGTGCGGCCGGCACCATGGTCGCGCCCCACTGACCCGAATGGGAGAGCTCGACCTTGCCCGGGTTCTTCTTGCCGAAGTCGAACAGCGACTGCAGCGACTTGAACTGGGAATCAGCCCGCACGATGGCGCACATGCGCGCCGAGTTGGTTCGCGCAACTGTCACGAAATCCTCGGTCGGATTGTACGGCAGCTCTTTCACATGCTGCTGCAGCTGATCGAAGAAGTTATGGGTGAACAGCAGGGTGTAACCGTCCGCGGGCGCATTCGCCGCCGCAGCCGTACCCGTCTGTCCGCTCGCACCCGGCACCAGCTTCACGATGACGGCCTGGCCGAGATACTGCGGCAGGATCGACGTGAGAACGCGGGCGTTCAGATCATGCGAGCCACCCGCGCCGAGCGGCAGGATCATCGTGATCGGTTTGGCCGGATAATTGTCCTGCGCCATCGCGCTGCTGATGCCCACACCGAGCATCAGGGCACCCAAGGCCACTGACTTCATAAATGTTCTACGCATATGATCCTCCCTTAAGGTCTGCGTTTTATAGATCGAACCGGGTCCGACGGTTTGTCGGCATTGGCAAGAATGACCCGGCACTTACTCTTGTATAAGACTTTTGACACGACAACATTGCGCGCGGGCCATGTCAAGGAACCGCCTGCGCCAAGCTGTTATTCCTCCGGCGCCAACATGCGCGCCTCACGTTGCAGTTTGCTCGAGCGCCGCCACAGATACCAGGCAATCACCGGTGTCAGAATTAGGATGACAAGGGTGATGGGGCGCTCGAACGCAATGTAGCCGAACAGATCACCCCGCGAGAGGCTCAGAGTCTGCCCGACCGCGCGCTCGATCTCCGGCCCCAGAATGAAGGCCATCGCCAGCGGCGCGACGTCGAACTTGAACTTGCGCAGCACGTAGCCGATCACACCGAACCCGGCGAGGATGTAGAGGTCGGTCGGGTTGTTGCGGACCGCAAACACACCGGCAAACGCGAACATGATGGTCAATGGCATCAGGATCGCCTTGGGAATCCGCACCACGCGGGCAAACGCCGGGATCGTCAGATAGCCCACCACGATGAACAGGACATTCGCCAGCAGCATCGCCAGCAGGATGGCGAAGACCTGGGGGCCCTGCTCGACCATCAATTGCGGGCCCGGCCGCATGCCGACCGCGACGAACGCGCCCAGCAGGATCGCCGTGATGTTGTCGCCGGGGATGCCGAAGGTCAGCATGGGAACCAGGGTCGGCCCGTTGACCGCATTGTTCGCCGCCTCCGCCGCGGCAATCCCGTCCAGCTCGCCCTTGCCGTAGCGCTCGGGATGCTTGGAGGCGTTCTTCGCCGCCGCATAGCCGACGAACGCCGCCACCACCTGCCCGACGCCCGGGATCATGCCGATGCTCGTGCCGATTACGGTGGAACGGGCGATCGTGCGCCCGCTGGCCTTGAACTCGGACCATTTCAGGCGCTCACCCTCGAGCGCCTTGGCGCCGGCCTTGATATAAGTGGCCGCGCGCTTCTCGATGGACAGCAGCAGTTCAGACAGCGCGAACAGGCCGATCAGCATCGGCAGCAGACCGATCCCCGAGCGCAGCTCGAAGAAGCCGAAGTCGAACCGGGCGAGCGCGCCGATCGGGTCCTGGCCGATCATCGCGACGAACAGGCCGATCGCCATCACCACCACACCCTTTACGAAGGCGCCCGAACCGGTTGCCGAGATCACGATCAGGCTCAGGAACAGCACCGCGGCCAGCTCCGGCGGCCCGATGGCCAGCGCGATCAGCGCGATCGGTACGATCGCGATGATGGTCACCAGATCGCTGGTGAAATCGCCGGCAACGGACGAAAACAGCGCCATCTCGAGCGCCTTGCGGCCCTTGCCCTGGCGGGTCAGCGCCGGTCCGTCGAACGTGGTGGCGACGGCCGCACCGGTGCCCGGCATCGAAACCAGGATGGCCGGTATGCTCCCCCCGTAGATCCCGCCCTTATAGATACCCAGCAGAAACGGAATGCCGAAGATCGGTGGCAGGAAGAACACGATGGGCAGCAGGATCGCCATCGCGGTCAGGGTCGTCAGCCCGGGCAGCGCCCCGACGAACATGCCCAGCAGAAGCCCGCCGATCATGTAGAGAACTGTCAGCAGGAAGGTATCGGGATTGAACAGAATCGCCGCGCCCTGCGTCAGGGAACCGAATAATTCTTCCATAACGGATTAGCCCTCTGTCGTGCGTGAATGGGTGCGCGACATCGCTAGAACCAAAGAAAATCTGGGAAAATCGGATTCTGCGGCAGAACCACCTTCAGCCAAATCCGCAGCATATTGAAAAACAGCAGCGGCATGCCCGCGCTCACCAGCAGCCCGAGCAGAATATTGCGGTTGCCGTAGAAGGTCGACAGCACCGCCAGCAAAATGAAGGACGAAATCACGAAGCCGAGCCAGGGCATGAGAAATGCCATGACGATGAATCCGCCGATCGTGAACAGCACGCTCATGATCGCCTCGCCGTCGAGCGCGGCCATGCCGTTGTCTTCGCGCAGCGTGCGGGCCCGCCAGATCAGCCAGGCTCCGGCGATCATGAAGAACACGGCGACCATGCGCGGGAAGAAGTCCGGGTCCAGGCCCGAGGGTTTCTGCCCGAACAGCAGACGCGGCCGCTCGACCTGGTCGGGGGTGATGATGAACAGCACCATACCGAAGACAATCGCACCCAACCCGAACGCGGTGTTGAAATTCATCCAGCCCGGCTGGCCCTGGTCGTTATCCGTGTCCGTCATTCTGCATTCTCCTGAGCCGCGCCGCGCGCTTCGCCCAATGTCATTTCCGGATCCCCGTCGGCGATCAGACCGTCACGCACCTTGGGCATCGTCAAGGCCAGGTCCCTGATCGGCAGTCCATGGGTCGGCGCCACGACGTCGACGCCAAGCTCTTCCATCAGGGCTTCGAGCTTGTCGACATAGATGTTCATGTCGGTCGTCGTCGTCCAGTAAAGTGCGCGTGCGGCAAACACCGCCAGCACGTCCTTGAGGTCGAGCGAGGTCGCCTCCTCGGCAAGCAAACCGCAATGCCCATCCAGGTGATAATGGCTGTAGGCAAACCCGTCGCCGGGGAACAGGCACTTCGCGCCCGTGTCGAAACCCCACAGGGAGGTCCGTAGATCGCGGATTACCGGTTCGATCGCGACAAACTTCCGGCCGCCGAGGTCGATCTCGTCACCGACCTCCATCGGCACCAGCCGGTCGGCATGCTGCGGAAATGCCAGATGGTAATCCGCGATATCGCCATGCACCGTGATGTCGGGCCAGTTCTGGAACACCCGGCCCAGGCCACCCGAATGGGGTGTCTCCTGATGGGTGATGAAGAGATATTTGAGCGGCGCGCGATCGGGCGTCAGCAGCTCGATCATCTGGCGCTCGATCTCGGGAAAGTCCTTCGGGTGCCCGGTCTCGACCAGCATCGAGGCGTCGCTGCCGCACAACAGAAAGGCGGCGTTGTAGGAATGATAGGGCCGGCCCTGATATTCCTGCGCCAGGCAGTCGCCCAGCCAGAACACGCCGGGGGCGATCTCACGCGGAAGTTTGTTGGATGTCTGCATGGCGACCTACCGTTCGAGCCCGCGCGGCACATAGGTCGGGGCAACATTCGTGCGATCGAGCTGGCCGAGGACGTCGTCGAGCACCGCGAACTGGCGCTCGACATGATCCCGCCCCCGCAGGATCGTGCCGTAACCCGGTGCGATCGTATCGATGTCGAACCGGTCATACACATCGGCCACCGCGCGGCGGATGGGCGACAAATTCGCGCCCTCGATCCACCAGTAGCGGGTGTTCAGAAGAAAGGAACGCACGAAGGCGAAATCCGTCGCGTCGTCATCCTCGTTATCCCCCAGCAGCCAGGGCCCGTCTTCCCGGTCGCCCCACAGATGGCTGAACATGTCGGACGAGAACAGCGTCTTCGAGGCTTCATCATGGATCCAGCGCGTGCTGATCAGCCGGATCGGCGCGTTCAGCACATCAACCAACCGGCCCGCGCTCAACGCCACCCGCGAATAGTCGCCCCGCTCGATGAGCGTGGTCTTCAACACGGGGTTCCGCTCTTCGCCGCGCAGGGTCTCGAACTCGATCCAGTCCTCGATGTCGGGCACGTTGGAGAAGCATTCGACGACATTGAAGCGCTTGGCGATCGCCATCGCATTGGACACCGACATGAACTCGTTGATCCGCAACGGGAACAGCGAGAGGGGCGTGTCGGGCTCGATCAGGCGCCCGAGCTGGTCGAGAATGTCCTGCTCATTCACCGCATAGCCGGTGTCGAGCAGCATCGCGCGATCCCCTTCCTTCAGGAGATAGCAATTGCCGACCGAGTAACCGCGGGCGGTCTCGGGATAGGCGCTGATGCGCCCGTTCAGCTCGAACGAGTTTTGCAGCGCGTAGACACGGCCGGCGCTAAGTTCCGTGGTGCCGCTGTAAGCCATGACGCGTTCCCCGTTTCCAGGCGGCCCCGGGCGCCGCGAATAGGCGGCGGCCCGGAATCCAAACCTGTCGTTCGAACTATTCGGCAGCCAGCGGGTTCGATGTGTCGTTGCGCGGCAGTAAGACCGGCTCGCCCCGCTCGGCTGACAGATCGGCCGCCGTGTAGACGTCCATCACTTCGCGCGCCTCGGACGGTTTGACCATCACCGGGCGGTCATAGACGATCGCCTCGATGAAATAATCGGTCTCGGCCTTCATCGGACCGGCGAACACATGGTCCACGGGCTCACCCGGCATGGTCGACATCGGATACTGAATGCCGTTCTTGACCGTGTTGAACTGCACTTCCTTATGGGTGTCGTCGATGGTCAACGCACCATCGGTGCCGATGACCTCGATCCAGCACTGGGAGTAATTCTTGTAACCCAGCGGCAGAATCCAGCCGGCGCCCACGGTGATGGTGGTGCCGTCATCCATGGTCACCATGATCCACTGATGGTCGGGCGTGTCACTGTCCTTGCTGAACAGTTTGCCGGCTTGCTGGGAGTAGACCCGGATGGGCTTGCGCGGCCGCAGGCACCAGAGCAGGAAATCGAGATCGTGGGTCGCCTCCATGGAGGCCGGCGACATCTTCGTGCGGCCGGTGATCTTGTCGCCCAGCTCGCGGGTGACGTTGCGGCTGACCAGGCAGGTGACCGGTTCGCCGATCGTGCCTTCCTTCAGGGCCTTGTGGACGAAGGCGAATTTCGGTTTGAAGCGCTGGGAATAGCCGACCGAGAGCTTCAGGTTTTTCTTCTCGGCAATGCTGATGACCTCATCGGCCTCTTCCATGGTCGAGGAGATCGGCTTCTCGACGAAGACATGCTTTCCGGCCAGGAGCGAGTCCCGGATCATCGGATAATGGGTCGATTCCGGGGTCGCCGAGATGAAGATCGCATCGACCGCGTCGTTGGCGAGAATCTGCTGATAATCATCGGTCGTCGAGGTCGGGTTGGTCTCGCCGGCCACGACCGCAAGACGCTGGGCGTCGATCTCGGCCAGGTGCAATTCGTTGACCAGCGGGTTGATCGCGCAGGCATTCGCGCGAATGCCGCCGCACCAGCCCGGTCCGATAATTCCAACATTGATCTGTTTCATGTTCCATCCCCAAGACGCAATGACCGGGGCGCCGCAGAGATACCCGCGGGGCCCGGTCTTATATAAGACACCGGCACATTAGCCGTGCCGCCGAAAATACACAAGACGATGGGACAGATGATAGGGCGAAATTACACGCGCCCGGCGCGGGCCTATGCCGCCGCGGGAAACTCCACGACAAAACGTGCCCCGATCGCCGCGCCACCTCCGGATTTTCCCCCCGGTCCATAGCGGTTCTCGGCCCAGACCCGCCCGCCGGCCGCCTCGACGATCTGGCGCGAAATCGAAAGCCCCAGCCCCGAATGGGTGCCGAACTTCTGCTGTTCGCCGTCGGCGTTCTCGGTCGGTCGGTCGGAGTAGAACCGTTTGAAGATCGATTCCAGATTGGCCTCGGGGATGCCCGGCCCCTGGTCGTCGACCGTCACCGTGATCAGATCGCCACCCCGGCGCGCACGCCGGGTCGCCGCAACGATGATCTTGCCCTCACGCGGGCTGAAGGACTGGGCGTTGGCGATGATATTGCGGAACACCTGGCCGAGCCGATCCTCGAACGCGCAGACCGACAAATCCACGTCCGGCTCGAGATCGAGCACGATATCCGCACTCTTCGTGGTGGTCTGGATATCCACCAGCGCCTCCAGCGCCACGCGCAAATCGATCACCGTGGGCGGATCGCGGCTCAGCTCAGCATCCAACCGCGAGGCGTCCGAAATATCGCTGATCAGCCGGTCGAGGCGCGCCACATCATCCAGGATGATCGACATCAGCTTCTTCTGCTGTTCGGGGTCCTCGACCCGCGCGACCGTCTCGACCGCGCTGCGCAGCGACGTCAGGGGGTTCTTAATTTCGTGGGCGACATCGGCGGCAAACCGCTCGATCGCGTCCATGCGCTGCCAGAGCGCCTCGGTCATGGCGCCCAGGTCGCGGCCAAGGTCGCCGATCTCATCGCGCCGGTTGGCGAAGTCCGGCATGGCCACGTCACGGCCCGATCCGCTGCGCACCCGTTGCGCAGCCAGCGCCAGCCGCCGCAGGGGTCGCGCGATGGTCGCCGCCAGATAGACCGACAACAGGATGGTGACGGCGAAGGCAACTCCGAAGACCTGCAGGATGTCGATCCGGATAGCGCGCATCGCGCGTTCAACCTCTTCGCTGCCGCGCGACAGCATCAGCGCGCCGACGACCTGGCGGTAGCGCTGGATCGGGACCGACACGGAGATCACCATGCCGCCCGACTGGTGGCGGCGCACCGCCGCCCCCTGAATGCCCGCCAGCGCGACGGTCACCTCGCGATAATCATTGGCCCGCTGCGGCACCCGTTCCTGATAAACCGGCAATTCGCCCTGTCCGGGCAGCCAGTCCAAAAGCGCTTCGAACCGTTCCTGACCCCACACCCAGGGGGCGAACCCCGAGGGCGGCGGTAGGGTTTGCACACGCACTAAACCACGCGCGCTGCGCACCGACTGGGTGTCGGTGATCATCACGCCGTTGCCGATAAAAAGCCGGGCACGGTTTTGCGTCGGCTCGGTCAGACGGCGCAGCATTAGGCTTGCGCGGACCGGGTCGATCTGCTGCCCGACGCCAGGTGCCACAAGCACGGCACCGGCGCCGATCGCGCCGGCAAAAACCTCGCCCTGTACACGCAGGGCCTCGATCTCGGCATCGATCAGGCTCTCTTGATACTGATCGAGGAAGAAGAACCCTCCGACCGGGACCGCGAGCACCAAGAGATTGATGGCCAGAATCCGGCGGGTCAGCGACGTCGAGGGGCGCCTGCGGCGCAGCCAGGCCCACAGAATGCGCGGCCGCGCGATCGGCCGCGTGCCCTCATCCGAGCCATCACGCAGCGCTTCCGATTCGGCGGGCGCACGTTTGCCACGGAACAACCGGTTACCGATGCGGGCGTCGAGCGTCATTCCAATCCCCAGGTCCCTGGCAGGCCCTATTCTCGGCCGTCTGATCTTCGATCAGGCGTCCTTGTAGCGGTACCCGATCCCGTACAATGTCTCGATCTGGCCGAACCCATTGTCAACTTCGCGGAACTTCTTGCGCAGCCGCTTGATATGGCTGTCGATGGTCCGGTCATCAACATAGATGTTCTCGCCATAGGCAGCGTCCATCAACTGATCCCGGCTTTTCACATGGCCGGGCCGCTGCGCGAGCGCCTCGAGGATCAAAAACTCGGTGACAGTCAGTGCGACTTCCTGCTCCCGCCACGAACAAAGATGCCGATTGGGATCCATCACCAGATCGCCGCGCTCGATCACGGCATCGTCGCCTTCGGCGGGGCTCTCGCCGACCTCCGCGCGTCGCAGGATCGCGCGGATGCGCTCGATCAGCAGCCGCTGTGAGAAGGGCTTGGTGATGTAGTCGTCCGCGCCCATCCGCAGCCCCAGGACTTCGTCGATCTCGTCATCCTTCGACGTCAGAAAGATCACCGGCATCCGCGAGGATTTGCGCAGTTTACCGAGCAGTTCCATGCCGTCCATCCGCGGCATCTTTATGTCCAGGACCGCCAGATCGACCGGCGTCTGCGTCAACCCGCTGAGCGCCTCTTCACCGTCGGCATAGGTGTTGACGCTGTACCCCTCGGCTTCGAGAGCCATCGAAACCGATGTCAGGATGTTGCGGTCGTCATCCACCAACGCGATAGTCTGTGTCATGTCCGGGATCCCCTTTCGTGTGATCGAAACACGCCGAGCGACGAATACCGCCGTCGTTGGGACACGATCAGGGGGCATTATGGCGCATTTGCGGCTCGATTGGGGCGGCATTCGCATATGTTCAACCCCGGATATCGGCCAGGACACGTAACCCACAACGAAAATGTGTGCAGGATGCGGCCCGGCGACGCATTGCGTGCGTAGCGGGTCTCGTCCTTAATCGCGCCCATGAACCGCAAGCTCCCCATCATCGTCGTCTCCCTCGTCGTGATCGTTTTCGCCTTCGGCGCATGGCTCAACCTCCGTGTCGCCGAAACGCCTGAGAATGCGGCGGTCGGTGGGATGGTCGTCAATGTCAACATTGGTGGGCCGTTCGAGCTGACCGACCACACCGGCGCACGCATGACCGACGAAGCGCTCTGCGGCAACTACGCCCTGATCTACTTCGGCTACACCTTCTGCCCCGATGTCTGCCCGACCGAGCTCGGCGAAATTGCGATCGCATTGGACGAGCTCGGTGACGCGGGCGAGCGCGTGACCCCGGTGATGATCACCATCGACCCGGCGCGCGACACCCCGGAAATTCTGGCCGAATATGTGCCGCTGTTTCATGAACAGCTGGTCGGCCTGACGGGCACCGAGGCGGAGATCAAAGACGTCGCCGAGAAGTATCGCGTCTTCTACAGACGGTTCGAAGATCCGAGTTTACCTACTACCTGATGGACCACACGCCCTTCGTGTACCTCATCGACCCAAAAGGCGCCGTCGCTTCAATGTTCCGCTATGGCACCCCACCCGAAGACATGGCGGACGCTATTCGCCAACACATGCGCGCCCACGCCAACAGCTAAACGCACATGATTCGGAAGCTCGAGTGATCATGCGCTACATTTCGGTTTTTCTATCACTCCTGTTCCTCGCATCGCCCGCTTGGGCGCATGAGGAGAAGTCCGAACATCTGACGATTTCTCACCCATGATCCCGCGCAACCGCACCCAGCCAGAAAGTCGGAGCGGTGTTTATGAAGATCTCCACAAACGCCGATACCGCGGACCGTCTTATTGGTGCCGGGTCACCAGACGCTGAGACCGTTCAAATTCACGGCCACAGCATGGTCAATGATGTCATGCGGATGCGACCGGTCGAAGGCGTTGTCATACCTGCGACGGGTGAGGCCCTACTGGCGCCCGGCGGATTTCACATCATGCTGATCGGGCTGAAGGCGCCCTTGTTCGAAGAAACTGTGATTCCGCTGACACTGGTGTTTGAGAAATCTGGCAAGGTCGAAATCGAGGCCGTCATCGAGGCCGTCATCGAGGCCGCAGGGGCCCATCGGGCTTCAACTGAGGGCGCCAAGGCCATGCCGGCACCTGCCGGTCACGGCGGCCATGGCGCGGGTGCCAAACCCTAATTGGTTTTCCACTTTGCGCAGGTATTCGCTCTTGATACCGGGTGGCGTTTCTTTAGTCTCCGCGCGCCATGAACATAGATGATCGACACAATCCAAGCGGACCCCTGGTCCGACGTCTAATCCGGACCAGCCGGTCTGGTGTGCTGTCCACCATAGACACGGAGACGGATGGCACCCCCTATGGAAGTCTCGTACTGACATCCTGCACGATGGACGCCAGTCCCTTGTTGCTGCTGTCGGACCTCGCGCGACACAGTCGGAATTTCGCGGCAGACCCGCGAGTGTCACTCATCATCGGCAAACTTGGTTTGGATGCGCTCAGCCAAACCCGTGCGACTCTGATCGGACGTATCGAGGCCACCGACGATGCGAACCAGAAAGAGCGCTTCCTGCGCCACCATGCCGGTGCCCGCAGTCAAATGACGTTCGGCGACTTCAATCTGTATCGTCTGCACGTTGAAAGCATTCACTTCATTGCCGGTTTTGGCCGAATTGAAACCCTGCCCGCCGACGAAGTAATTCTGTCTACGCCCGATGGGACAGCACTTGCAGAGGCCGAAGCTGACATCGTCGCGCATATGAACGCCGATCACGCAGATTCCGTGCACGCTTATGCAAGCGTGCTGGCTGACCGTCACGGTCTCGGCTGGACCATGACAGGGATCGATCCCGAGGGAATCGACCTGATGCGCAACGACGCAGAATCACGCGTTGATTTTGAGACCTCGGTCTATGACCCGGAAAGCGCACGCGCTGAACTGGTCCGGCTGGCCAAACTCACCCGCGCATAAATCTTCCAATGGATTCAAGATCGGCACCGGCTCCCGGGAGCATCGCGTAATACATAGTAATTGATAATGATTATCATTCGCATTAATGTTCATTCGACGCCACTCCGGACGAATGACCCGCCCATGAACACGACCGCCAGACCCCTATCCCAGCAGCCGACCGCCCATGATCTGAATTACATGGAACAGCTGCTTCTCCATGCGCTACGCCAATGGGTGCAAAACCGCGCCTGTTGGAGCGAAATCGTCCTCGAGTTCAACCGGGCGTGCGGGCCAAGAACAGCAACCCGGCTTTGCGAGGCGCTGGACAGCCTGTTCCGCGATGTTGGAATCGAGGCACGCCGCCAATTGCGGCTTTATCCGCCCGTCTGCTGCCACGTCAGCCCCGACGAACTTTGCATCCTGAATCTACTCGCCGCCCACCAGGCCGGCGAAGCGCGGCATGCCGACGCGCTGCTCCTTTGGCTTGTGCCCAATAAGGCAGCACGGCGTATTCGGGAAAGCACAAGGGAGATCGCGCGGATGCTATTCGAGACCGGATACGTTCTGGACTATCAGGCCCAGCCCGCGGCCGATCAGATCGACGGCGCCGGACGGCTGCGCGTTCTGCACTAACGTGAGCTAATCGTCGGTGGACTCTTCGGATTTTGTGGGTTCGGCGGGTGCCGCAGAACCTTCGAGCAATTCGACGGTCACGGCGAGCGGCCCCTTGTCGCCCATCTTGGTCGTGACCCGCACACGCGAGTCCGCCTCGAGCATCCGCAAGCCAGACTGGGCCACAACGCGGCCGGAGACGAACACATCCTGTCCCTCCCCATCGGGCACAACAAAGCCGTATCCCTTGTTGGCGTCGAAGAATTTCACCACACCTTCGGCGACAGGCGCGTTCTCATCGACAACCTCGGCGGCTTCGCCCGTGCCTGCCGTCACGCTGTGGATGACGGAAACCATGGGGCCGCGCGGGCCCTGCTCAATTTCGCACTCGAGTTCGGCACCATCCTGCAGGTCTTTCTGACCGGCAGCTTCCAGGACGGAGACATGTATGAAGGCATCACCGGTTCCGTTCGCAGGCTGAACGAAACCGAACCCCTTGATGGGGTTAAACCACTTTACGACTGCGGAAACACGCCCGCCCCCGTCGTCCCTTGCTCCTGTATCGGTCATCACCGACAGTCCTGACGCACTCGGCGCCGGGGCGTATGAACAACACTGGAACGCACTCAAACCCACGTCGATCACGCCACGGTGCGCGTTAACAACGAAAAACAAACAAGCCCTCAGTTACAAATAAATCATAACACAGGAATCTCGTCCCATTACTAACGAGAAACCGAGGTTCATGTTGCGCTGCAGTATTAAACCGATGAAACGCACATCTCGTGTTCTGTTGCAGTCGAACAACAACACTTGGTATTTTAAATTCACAAAACATCAGAACCTATTGATTCATAACATTTTTTAATTTGACACGATTTGTTAATCATTTATAAACCTCCTCCGTGGAAACTCATTAACGGTCTGTTGACCATGTTTTCACGGAAGTCTTGGGGGAGACAGATTTCCAGTGACTGAGATCGTTCGGCATAAGTCTGCCGGTGAGAAAGGGCGTATTTTTTCACGCCGCAAACCCTCATCCGGCCGCACGGATATGGAGATTGAGGCGACCGCTGTGGCGGTCTCGCCGCCTCCGGCCATGCCCGCTGGTATTCCCCACCCGAGCCTGCTCGAACATCTCGGTCCCGCCTATGTCGCGACCCCGGACGGCACGATCACCTGGCACAATGATGCGTTCTTCTATCTCGCCCGCGCGGCGTGGAACCTCAGCGGCGACGCCGAACATGTGACGACCGCCCCCAAGGACCTGACCGTCGTCTTCGACACCCTCATTTCGACCGGACATTTCGAACCCGCCCGCACGCGCGCCGAAATCGGCGGCGTCGCCCGCACATTCCGCGGACGCCATTTCGTGAGCCACGACAGCAATGTCGTTGCCATTTATGGGTATTTCGAGGACATCACGCGCTGGATCGCGTCCGAACAGCGGCTCACCGCGCTCGACGACAAGCTGACAGACGTCATTCGTTCCACATCCGATTGGGTCTGGGAAACCGATACCGAGATGCGCCTGACGGAAGTCTCAGCGCGGATCGCAGCCATCACCGGAGCCCCGCCCGAGGCCCATCTCGGCAAGCATGTGCTCTCGCTTGGCAGCCTCCCGGACCCGGTGCACGGCGTGCCCAACCTGAAATTGCTGATGCGGGACCGGCGGCCGTTCCGCAACCGGCTGTTCATAATGCGCGACGAGACCGGCCAGTCCCGGCGCATTCATCTGAGCGGGACCCCCTTTTTCGATACAGCCATCGGGCGATTCCTGGGTTATCGCGGTACAGGAACGGATGTGACCCGCGCGCTCGAAGCCGAGCGCGACGCCATTTCGGCTCGCCAGAAGCTTGAGCAGGCGCTTTCCGCGCTCGAACTGCGAAACGAACAATTGCGCGATACGCTGGTACGGGCCCAATCGGCCTCCGATGCCAAGACCGATTTCCTGGCGCTGACCAGCCACGAGCTGCGCACCCCGCTGAACGCGATCATCGGCTTCGCCGAGCTTTGCCGCCGGCAGATCACGGACACGGCCGGCGAGCGTATCCCATCCTATCTGGACAACATCCTGTCCGCGTCCGGACACCTGGTTCAGATCATCGACAATCTGCTCGACACCGTGCGGATCGAAAACGAAACGACAGACATGGATCTGGTGGAGGTCGATGTCGCCGAGTTGGTGCGCGACACGGTCTCCATGATCGAAGTGCGGGCCAAAGATTCCGAAATCGTGCTCGTCGCCGCACCGGCCGCAGAGGATCTTTCGGTCATCGCCGATAAGACCGCGGCCCGCCAGATTCTCATCAACCTGTTGACCAATGCGCTCAAGTTCACACCCGCGGGCAACAGCATTGGTGTGGAGGTCGTCCGCGGCAAGGAAGACCTGCTCTATCTCACAATTTGGGACACCGGGATCGGCATTCCGATCGACCAGCAGCAAGCCGTCTTCGACCGGTTCCACCGGGTTCGTTCGGACGCCCTTACGACCACAACGGAGGGTGTGGGTATTGGCCTGCATGTGGCCCGTAATCTTGCCCAACTCATGGGGGGCGACATTACGCTTGAGAGCGAACTGGGCAACGGCTCACGGTTCACATTGGCGCTTCGCTTATGGGAATCGGCATTCGACGAACAGCCGGAGAGCCTGGCCGACACCGAGACTATCAAAGCCTCGAAACAGTAGTTTCAAGTTCAGTCGTCATCCGACAAGCGAAGCGCGCGGGTGAGGCCCACCTTGTCGGCGCCATCTGGCGTGATCATGCCGTCACGAACCCACCCATGCTCTTCCATTTCGCGCCACTCATGGGGCGGCACGGAGACGAAACCGCGCATATGCTGCGGGCTGACAACCACGGGATCATCGAGCGGCACCGAACCTTCGGCCTCCGCACCCTGCGCCATCCAGGTCAGCGCCAGCGCCTGGACAGGCGAGATCCCATCGCGACCGCCCGGCACCGCCGAACCCGATCGCATCATCGGAACCGCAGAAATCCAGAACTGATCGGCCGATACGCTCTCTGCCAACTCAAGGTCGGCGCGCGCCCGGGCCTCGTCGTCGAATGCGCGGATGGACTCCACGTCACCATCGCCGCGTTTTCGGCACAGAACCCACACGCTTTCGGCCGACGCGGCGGAAACCGGGGTCGCCGGCTCCTGTGCTGACGAACTTTCGTTGTCTGTCACCAGCTCCGATCCCTCGAAGTTGGCCACATCGTCATTCGATACGATCGCCATGCGTGCCGTAAACCAGATGGTTGGTGTGGATAATTCCCCGAACAAATAATTGCCGTGCGTGCCTTTCAGCCTGCTCGGTAACAATACTTGCATCCCCTTACTTGCGTGCAAGCTAGTGCAGCCGGCAGCGCAAGTCAGCCGCACGCAACGGATCTACTCACAATTTATCCACATCTTATGTACAGACCCGTCGCGCCACTCCAGCGACGGGCCGATGGTTCAGGCGGCGGCGTCTTCGGCCTGCTTGTTCATCGTGTCGAACTCGCTCGGCCAGTGATCGGCCAGCCAACGCAGATAGTCGCCCATCTTCGCCGGGTCGAGATGCAACGAGCTCTGGATCTTGTCGATCTCGGGCTGCTCCTCGATCAACACGTCGAGGGAATCGTTGATCCGGTTTATCATGTTGAACATCGCGCAGAGCATCGTGACCTCGACGATCTCGCCCTCGGTGAAATTCGCGCGCAGCCGGTCATAGACCTCCCCGTTCTTCTGGGCGGTGTTGCGGGTCATGTTGTCGGCCCACAGGATCGCCGCCTTTTCGCGCTCACTGAACAGGTCCGACGTCAGATAATCATCGCTCGACATGGCGATGATCTGGTCATGGGTGATGCCGGCCGCCTGTCCCAGGGAGGTGTTATGGGCGTAGCAATAGTCACAGCCGTTCGTGTGGCTGGTCTTGATCACCACCATTTCCTTGAGCTTGCCGGTGATCCGGGTCCCCGGCCATTCGCGCTGGGCGGTCGCGTTGATCGGCAGCAGCAGCATCGCCAGGAAGGGCGCGTTGGAAATCGTCCGGTAGAAATGCGGCACCCGGCCGAGCAGCCCCGTCACGGCGCCGTAGAATTCCTCGAGCTCGCCATCCACGGCCTCGGGCTCAATCTTCTGAATACGTCCTTGGGTTCGTGACATGGCACGGGTCTCCTCGATCATCATGTTGTTCGTTATGTCGGTTTTATCCTGTCCGGGCCGGTTAGCAAAAGGGGCGGATCATGCGATCCGCCCCCAATACCAAACGCTGTCGGAACAAAAACGCCTAGCGGCGCCAGTTCGCCGACCGGATGCGGTAGGCGCCGGCGACGTTGAGCGGGAAGTTCTGCTCATACTGGCCCCAGCTCGCATATTTCGGCAGCTTGATCTCGGCCTGGGCCTGTTCCAGCGTCTTGCCGTCGGCGACAGCCTGGCTCACCGCGGCCCACAAATCTTCCATATATTCGCGGAAGGCCGTGACGTCGGCGGGCGCGCCCATCTTGCCGTGGCCCGGGGCCAGGGTGTCGAAGTCCATCGCCTCGACCGCGCGCACGGAATCGATCCAGTCCGGCAACCACGCGTCGGGCAGATCGCGGAAGGCGACCGACTGGATCGGAATGAAATCGACCGCGAACAGCACCCGCTGGGCCGGAAAGTTCATGACGATCGAGTTGTCGGAATGATTGCGGCCGACATGCTTCAGCTCGACCGTCTGGCCGCCCAGATTGAGGACCAGCTCATCGGTGAACGTCAGCTCGGGCACCGCCGTCGGGCGCTTGGCCGCGATGATGGTGTCGCGCGCGTTGGCGTGAGCCACCACGACCGCCGTGTCGTCCCAGACCTCGCCGCCTGAGATATGGTCGGCATGATCATGGGAATAGACCACGTAGCGGATTTCCTGCCCGAAGCGCGTGCGGATCTCGTTCTCGAGCCAGGTCGCCGCGGCGGCGTTGATCGGGTCGGTCGCGACCACGCCCGCGTCGGTGACCAGGAAGACCGAGGTGTGGAAGTTGTTCTGGAAGCGGTAAAGGTTCGGGCCGATCTCGGTGATCGAACGTTTTACCTCCTGCTGGGCGCCCGCCTGGGGTGCGAGCACCCCGGTGAACATCATGGTCGCGGCGGCGATCGCCGCGAGGCTGCGTAGTCGGATCATCTTTGATTTCTCCACGTATCTGGTGAACAAAAGCGGCAAGCAGGCAGCCGGACTCTAGGCCGCAATCCGTCCGGCAAACCAGCGCCAAACCGGCACAGATGTTTCACGATTTGGCGAGCCAGGCCGCAACCTGTTCGTTGCGAACGCAGGGCCTTCGGTGATATCAGCAACGGGACCATGCAGACGCGGATACCCGCGCATTAAGGAGCATCCATGAGCCAGAGCCTGGACATCATCTACGCCGCCATCGAAGAGCTCAACGCCCAGATCGCCGACGAGGGCCCCGGCGCCCAGCTGATCGAGAAGGCCGAGACCACGCGCCTGTTCGGTGCCGACGACGGGATGGACTCCCTGCAGCTGGTCAACCTGATCGTCGCGATCGAGAATCACATCCAGGACGCGACCGGCCAATCGGTCGTGCTGGTCGACGAATCCACCATGGGCCTCGACAACAACCCGTTCGAGACCGTCGGCAGCCTGGCGGCCCATCTCGACGGCGTTCTGTCCTAGAAAACAGGGGTTTATGAGCGATCCGCGCACCATCCTGATTACAGGCGCCAGCCGCAGCATCGGCCGCGCGCTGGCCGCCCATTACGCGGACTCGGGCCATCGGGTGTTCGGCTGCGCGCGCGGCGATAGTGATTTCGCCCACGACAATTACACCCACATCAAGGCCGACATCACCGACGAGGCGGCCGTCCGCGACGTCTTCAAGGCCGTGCTGGACGCGGGCTGCGTTATTGATCATTTGATAAATAACGCAGGAATTACCCAATCCAGGCCCGCCTTGCTGACGGGAAGCGCGGAAGCCACTGAAATCCTTGAAACAAATCTCGTCGGGGCCTTCACCGTCCTGCGCGAGACCATCAAGCACATGATGCGCGCCAAGCACGGCCGGATCGTCAATATCTCCTCGATCAACGTGCCGCTGGGCAGCGTCGGCGGGGCGCTCTACAACGCCTCGAAGGCGGGGCTGGAGAATCTCGGCCACACGCTGGCCCGCGAGATCGGCAGCGCCGACATCACCATCAACACGCTCGGCCTGTCGCTGGTCGAGGGCTCGGGCATGGCCGAGGGCCTGTCGGACAAGGCGCTCGCCGACAAGCAGGCCGAGCTGATCAAGCCCGACCTGATCACGACCGGGGAGATCGCGCATGCGATCGACTTCTTCGCGTCGGCCGAGGCCAAGAACATCACCAACCAGGTCGTGTATTTCGGCGGGGTCCGGTGAGCGCGCTCCAACAGGTCGCCGTCGAGCAATTCACCAACGGCATCTATCGCGAGAACGCCTACATCGTCGGTGGCCCCGATGGCGGTGCCGCGCTGCTCATCGATCCGGGCAGCGACGCCGACGCGATCACGGGCATCCTCGACACACATAATTGGCGCCCCGCGGCGATCATCTGCACCCATGCCCATTTCGATCATGTGGGCGCGGTCGCCGATCTGATGGCGCGCTACGACATCCCCTTCTATCTGCACCGGGCCGACGAAGCGCTGCTCAAGCGGATGAACCTCTACAAGATGGTCATCGATCCCGGCGAGGCGCTGAAGGTGCCCGAGATCACCCACGATCTGACCGATGTCGCCGACCTCGCGATTGCCGGCTTCGACATCGCGGTGCTCCCCTCGCCGGGCCACACGCCGGGCGGCGTGTGCTTGCAGATCGGCGAAGAACTGTTCACCGGCGACACGGTGCTGCCCGCGGGCGTGGGACGGATCGACCTGCCCGGCGGCGACGGCGATGCTCTGGAAAAATCCGTGGCGATGCTCAACACGCTGCCCCGCGACCTGACGGCCCATCCGGGCCATGGCGCGTCCATGGCGCTCGGCGACCTGCTGGACAACCTCCAGGAGGTGGCGTCATGAGCGTGACCATCGCCGACATCGCGGTCGCGCTGCCGGACAACGTCGTCAGCAACAACGACCTGCGCGCGCAATATCCCGACTGGGACTTCGACCGGCTGGAGGCGCGCACGGGCGTGATGTCCCGGCACATCGCCGCCCCCGACGAGACCGCGCTCGATCTGGCCTTCACCGCTTGCGAAACCCTGAAGGAACGCGGCGCGCTGGACGGCATCGATGGACTGCTGTTCTGCACCGAGACGCCGGACTATCCGATCCCGTCCAACGCCTGCCTGCTGCACGGCAAGCTGGAGCTGTCCCGGAACGTGCTGGCGCTGGACATCAACATGGGCTGCTCGGGCTATCTCTACTCCCTGGAAGTGGCGCGGAGTCTGATCGTCAGCGGCGCGGCGAGCCGGATTCTGCTCGCCACCGCCGACACCTATTCGCGGCTGATCAACCCGGGCGACCGCTCGACGCGTGTTTTATTTGGCGACGGGGCGGCGGCCTCGATCATCACCAAGGCCGACAACGAAGAGAGCGGCATCATCGATCTCAGCCTCGGCTCCGAGGGCAAGTTCTACGATCGCTTTATCGTGCCCGCCGGCGGTGCCCGCCAGCCCCTGTCCGACGCCACGGCCGTCGAGACTGCGGACAAGTCGGGCAACATCCGCACGCCCGCCGACATCACCATGGAAGGGTTCCAGGTGCTGTCCTTCTTCAACTCGGTCATCCCCAAGCATGTGCGCGGGGTGCTCGAGGCGAACGACCTCACGCTCGACGACGTGGATCTGTTCGTGTTCCACCAGGCGAGCCAGGTGGCCCTGGATTCCATCGCCAAGGCCCTGAAGATTCCCGGCGAGAAACTCGTCAACAAGCTGGCGACCACCGGCAATCTGGTCTCGGCCTCGGTCCCCGTCGCGTTGCAGATGGCCCGCGACGACGGCACGGCGAAGCCCGGCCAGCTCGCCATCCTGTGCGGCTTCGGCGTCGGCCTGTCCTGGGGCACCGCCCTGGTGCGGCTGTAGGAGGCAGGTGTGAGCGACAGCGATATCGGCTTCTTCATCGAGCGCTTCCGGGACAACCCGGACGGCCCCGCGATCGCCTGGCGCGACGACGTCTACACTTATGGTTGGTTGGCAGATGACATTGCGGCCCGGCGCGCCACACTCGAAGCCGAGGGCGTGGGCCCCGGCAACGTGGTGGTGCTGTGCAGCGAATATGCGCCCGCCGCGGCCTCCCTGCTGCTGGCGCTGATCGACCTGAAGGCCATCGTCGTGCCCCTGCTGCCGCTGACCCGGTCGCGCAACCCCACGCTGATCGACATGGTCGACCCGTCGATGATCATCGACGTGACCGAGGGCACCGAGGTCGCGTTCACCAGGCGTGAATCCGGCGAGCCCCACGAGCTTTACAAGAAACTCACCGACGCCAACGCGCCCGGGCTGGTGCTGTTCACGTCGGGTTCCACGGGCCTGCCGAAAGGCGTGGTCCACGACTTCGCCAAGCTGCTGGAGAAGTTCAAGACAAAGCGCGGCGCGCTGATCACCCTCAATCTCCTGATGTTCGATCACTGGGGCGGGCTCAACACGCTGCTGCACGCCCTGGCCAACGACTGCCTGGTGGTGCTGACCGAGCGCCAGTCGCCCGAATATGTCTGCGAGCTGATCGAGCGCCACAAAATCGAGCTGCTGCCGGGCACGCCGTCCTTCCTGAACATGCTGCTGATCAGCCGGGCCTATGAGGGCCGCGACCTGACCAGCCTGCGCCTGATCAGCTACGGCGCCGAGCCGATGCCGGACTCGACGCTGAAGGACCTGCGCAAGATCTTCCCCAATGTGGAGGCACGCCAGACCTACGGCCTGATCGAGCTCGGGGTGCTGCGCGCCAAGTCCCGGTCCAGCGACAGCCTGTGGGTGAAGATCGGCGGCGACGGCTACGACGTGCGCGTGGTCGACGGCATGCTGGAGATCAAGGCGGATTCCGCCATGCTCGGCTATCTCAACGCGCCCAGCCCCTTCACCGCGGACGGCTATTTCATGACCGGCGACCGGGTGGAGGTGGACGGCGAGTATTTCCGCATCCTGGGCCGGGATTCCGAGCTCATCAATGTGGGCGGCCAGAAGGTCTACCCGGCCGAGGTCGAGACGGTGCTGCTCGAATCCCCCGACGTGGAAGACGCGGTGGTGTTCAAGGAGAAGAACCCGATCATGGGCCAGATCGTCTGCACCAACATCCACCGGACCGGCACGGAGGGAACCCCCGCGGAGGTGCGCGCGCGGATCAAGGCCTTCTGCACCGAGCGGCTCGACGACTTCAAGGTGCCGGTGAAGATCGGCTTCACCACCGAGCCCCTGCACTCGGACCGCTTGAAACGGCTGCACATCCAGCCTAACTCAGGTGCAGGCCCTGACCCGGACACGGACAGCTGAACGCGAAACTCTCGATTGAACTGGTGACCCTCGGCGATCTGCGCGCCGGCAACGACGCGCGGCTCACGACGCCGGATATCGACCCCGACGGGCTCGCCGCCCTGCCCCCCTACAAGCGAGACGCCTTCCTCGAAAACCCGCTGGGCCGCGACGACGACCCGGCCCAGCTCATCGGCATCGCGGATGGCCCCGAGGGGAAGCGGGTCGTCGGCAAGGTCGACCTGTTCCCCGGCGAGATCACGGTTTGCGGCACGCCGACGCGGGTGATCTGGGGTTCGGCGCTGGGGGTGCCCGAGAAACACCGGGCAACGGGTATCGGCCTGCTGCTGGCCATGAAGATGCAGAGTGTCGGGGCGTGGATCGGCGCGTTCGGCGTCTCCCAGATCGCGCTGCCGCTCTACACCAACCTGCGCTGGGCCAATCTTTCCCTGCCCCGCTATGTGCTGATCCGCCGGAGCCGCCGCTTCCTCGCGGCCTACCTGAAATCCGAAATTCTCGCCGCGCTCCTCGCGCCGCTCGCCGACCTGGTGTTTGCCGGGCAGCGGGCCTGGCTGCGCGCGGCCGAGCCGGTGCATCGGCGCTACGAGCTGGTGCCCACCGCGAAAATGCCGGAACACCTCGCCGACCGCTTCATCACCCCGGACGGTGCGGCGCCCCATCGCTCCCCCGCCTGGATCAACTGGCTGCTGTCGAGCGAGTTCAACGATGTGCCGAGCCGCCGGACGAACCTCTGGCTGGTGCGCCACCGGAGCAACGGGGAAATTGCGGGCTATATCCTGACCAAGCAGCGCCATTTCGACGACGTCACCCAGCGCCATGTGAAGGATGTGACCATTGCCTCGGTGCAGGACTGGATGAGCTTCGACCAGGCGCACCTGCCCGAGCATCAACTGCTGGCGCTGACGATCACCGCCGCGACCCATCCCCGCAATCCGTCAAAGCTGTGCCGAAAAGCCGACGCGGTCGAGATCTGCACAACCGTCCCGACCTGTCAGCGCCTGTTGCGGCGCTGGGGCCTGCTGCGGATGGGGCAGCTGAACTTCCTGTGCAAGCCGGCGCGGGGGGCGGACCTGGCCGACGAGAAATGGCGCGATCTCGCGAACTGGCGGATCAAGCCCGCCGAGGGCGACAATTTCTGGACGTGAGTTGGACTGAACCTCTGGGCTACGGCATTGAGCAGACTTGGTAATTGCAGCAGCTTCGTGTTTCATTGGTGCGTGTGATTAGCCCGTTACAGGACTGAAGGTACCAGAGATTGTCCAATAGCAGCTCATTCGAAAAGAAAGTTCGTGAATACGCGGCCATCCGGTTCGGGACGCCATTTCGTGCGGAGCATCTCGCCGGTGTCAATCTCGACTGCGTGGCTTCACCAAAATCGGACTACAAAATCATAGTCGAAATAACGACCAACCACACACTTGAAAAAGTCCGAGGTGACATTGCCAGATTACAAATCGTCAAACAAAAACTCATAGGCGAGGGAGTTTACGCAGACACTTATATTGTTCTTGAAAAGGAACCCACGAACTTCATGCAGGAGGGGGCAAAAGCTGCGAACATTGAAATAATGTCTTTTGAGACATTCTATCGAAATTGGTACGACGCAACCGCTTACACTTCAGCGCGCGTGCTGCGTCCCTTTGGTAGCGCATTCAGAGAGGGAGAAAACGCCCCTGATGGACGGCCGTATGTGCCCGTGGTTTTTGATGACAACGACGGACATCGGTATTCGATTGAGGATCTAGCAGGCAGAATTCGAAATGGGACCAGAGTGGTTCTTACTGGCGATTTTGGTACCGGCAAGAGCCGGGCTGCCCAGCAGTTATTCATGGCACTTTCAGATACGGAACCCACTCAAAAATCTCCGATTGCGATTGATCTGAGAACTATGTGGGGGACGCAGAGCGCGGATGAAATGGTGAGGCGCCACTATTCAACTCTGCAACTAGGAGACATGGCAGAGCGCGCCATTGAAGCCTTACATAATGATGACTTGTTGCTCCTTTTGGATGGTTTTGATGAACTGGCAATCCAGGAATGGGGAAGCGAGCCAGGCGCGATCGCGCAATCAAGAGCGCGAACAATGGAGCCAGTTCGAGACATCTTAAACCGAACAAAAAGCGGCGCTCTGGTTTCAGGGCGTGCACACTATTTTAGTAGTGACGAAGAGATGATCGACGCGCTGGGATTGGGACAAAATGCTCTTGTCGTAGCCACCCCACCAGAGTTTTCTCCTGAAGAAACGCGGCAGTTTCTGCAAGCCATGGGTTTTGACGCAGAAATTCCCGTTTGGCTCCCTCGCAAACCATTAATTGCGGAGATGTATGCCGATTTTGTTGAGGATGGGCTGAGTGGAGACGATGCTAGTCGGCCAAAATTTTGGGAAAGCTTTATTGAAGCTTTGTGCCGCCGAGACGCGAAAATCAGGGACAGTTACGATCCTGAAACGATCAAACTAATCCTCTGCAAGCTATCTCGATCTACTCGTGAAACAAAATATGGATTGGGACCAATATCTCCATTCGAAGTTCAAAGCGCATTTAGTGCTGTAGTCGGGCAAATAGCTGCGCAGGAAGCTGCGTCGATGCTTCAACGCCTTCCGGGATTGGGACGGGTTGCTGCTGAAAATGATGATCGTCAATTCGTTGACGACTTTATCGTGGAAGGACTGCGGGGACTTGATGTTTGCAATATTGTCGCCGGATATGAATTTGATATCGGGAGTAATGGTTGGAAGCATGGTGCAGGTGAGTTGGGTTTGGAAGTTGTCGCAAGTAGGCTAGGAGTAACATTCACCAAACTGGATGCTATTAAGCGCCTGCAAAGTGAACGAGAAGCGGACGAGGCGCCTCTGCTCTGCGACATAGTCGGGGGCATGCTTTTCTCAGACGACAGTGAGTTCGATTTCTCGGGAGCCGAAATCGACGGTGGATACATGTCAGTCTGCAACTTGTCGGAGAAAAAAGTTATCGGATTGCATATCTCTTCATGTGAGATAGGCATGCTGAATATATTCAATTCTGATGTACGTGACACGAAGGTCACAGACTCTACTATCGAGATACTAGACGGGGTGTCAGGAGAAGAGTTGCCTGATTGGATCGAAAAATGCGCAATCGGATCTAAATCGAGCCTAGACACAGTTGCTCGAATCAAGAAAACACAACTCACGCCACCTCAAATGATCTTGGTAACAATCCTACGAAAGACATTCTTTCAACCTGGGTCTGGACGGAAAGAAGAGGCCCTAATGCGTGGCTTAGGTGAACTAGGAGACGCCAAACTGCAGTCGCAAGTATTAAACGTCCTAATAGCCAATCGTTTTCTAAACGAAGTCAAAGGTAACTCAGGTAAGTTATTTGTTCCGGAAAGGTCGAAAACTTCGCGCGCCAAGCAGATGATGTCGAAACTGCAAATGAGCGTAGACGACGTTTGGGAATCTGTTTCAGGGTTTTGAGCTTCGAATAACGCCTTATCATGCACTTCAAGGACCTTGGCTAAAGCCGCCCGGCCAGACCTCAAGCCGGGCCGACCAGCACCTTCCCACCACGCGCCTCACCGGCCGCATGGGCCGCGGCGTCCTTGATCTGATCGAACGGATAGCGGCCCGCCACAGCCATGTGCAGCACGCCGTCGGCCATCAGCTGGCCCAGCTCTGCATAGAGCGCCTGCACCTCGGCCGGGGCCGACAGTTGCAGCCATTGGGACATCCAGAAGCCGCGCATGGTGATGCCCCTAAAATGCAGATGCCCGCCGTAGATCTGGCAGGGCTCCTTGCTGAGCACGCCGTAATTCACCAGCGTCGCGCCGTTCGCCAGGCACTGGGCGATCGCGTCTGTGGACGGGCCGGCGATGGCATCCAGGCCGAGCTTCACCGGCTCGCCGGACGTCGCATCCTCGACCTTTTGCTTCAGTTCCTCGGACGGGCCGCCGACATGCTCGATCACGACGGCGCCGGGGATATCTTCGAGATGGGCCCCCGCCGCCTTGCGCCGGACAATGTTCAGGGTGCGGATGCCGCGGTGCGCGGCCAGCTGGGCGAAACAGGTGCCCACCGCCGAGTTGGCGACATTCTGAATGGCCCAGTCACCGGCATCCAACGTCACATAATCGCGCAGCATCAGCGCCGCCGTCGCGGGACCCGAGCGCAGCATGGCGGCCTGCTCCAGATCGATGCCCGCCGGCAGCGGGACCAGGGCGTCGACAGGCCGGACGATCTTGCTCTGCCAGGTCGGGGCGGTGATCGGCATGACCAGATCGCCGACGCCGAGATCGGCGACATCCGGGCCCGTTGCCGCA